>CETC01070465.1_pt1 | contig 24029 bp, 26 predicted proteins | sample 326911 | NCBI WGS metagenome assembly CETC01 (sample SAMEA2622694, study PRJEB7988) | marine metagenome | isolation source: saline water (ENVO:00002010), including | reverse complement strand
ATTTTAAAGCAAGTAAATAAAAAAGAAGAATAAATGCGTGACGAATCCCTTTATGAAGACGACGACGAAACCGACGACGAAACCCTTGTGGAGTTTTTGTAATGAGCAAAATTGAATTTTCGAGTGACGTGCTTTTTCTCAAGGCCGCTAAAAGCGATGAAAGCGAAGGGTCAAGCTACAAGAAATTTAAGATAGTTGCATACACGGGTGCAGAAATAAAACAGATGTGGTCGTCTGAGCCAGTTGTAATTGACTTGCAAGGCATGGAACTGCCTGCAACTGTGCCGATTGTTATGGGGCACGACTACTCAATCGACAGTATTTTAGGTCAGGGCGTGCCGCGAATCGAGGCAGGCCAACTTGTTGTAGAGGGCGAAATTCTGGCAGACAGTGAATTGGCAAAAAAAGTTGAGCAATTAAGTGCCGCTGGATACGAGTGGCAAGCGTCTGTTGGTGCTGATGTTGGTCAGCATGTTCGCGTCACGGACGACCAGACTATACGGGCAAATGGTAGAGAGTACCAAGGTCCTGTTCGAGTTGTTAAAGCCTCCGCGCTGCGGGAGACTTCATTTGTTACCTTAGGCGCAGATAGCAGCACTGCGGTTTCCATTTCAGCAGATGCTGAAGTAGAGGAGGTTCTTATGGCGGCAGACGCCAAAAAGCAGCCAACCGAAGACGTCTTGGAAGAAGATGTCAAAGTTGAAGCCTCGGTGAAAGTCGCCGAGGAAAATAACCCAAGTGCTCAGGATTCAACGGCTGTTGTGGCTGCTCTTGAAGCACTAGCTGAGAAAGTTGAAAAGATGGAGCAACTTCAAGCAACTCGTGACGAGCGACCTTCGGCCCCTGCGGCACACGTCAAGGAAAACGCAGGAGCATCTAAAGAGGTTGTGCAAGCAGCTTTTGCTATGCAAGGAAATCTCCCCAATCTCGAAGAAAAGTTTGACGAAAAAACTTTGCAGGCTGCTCACGAGGCACGCAGGCAGATTTCGTTGGGCGAGGTTATTATTCAGGCAGCAGTTGAAAATGGTTATGACGGACCAAAGCGTCTAAACGCCAGCACGCTGCGTCCTGTTTTGCAGGCAGCATGGGCGACACACGACATTAGTGGAATTCTTTCTGCTACTGTTAATAAGTTTCTTCTTGCTGGTTTTGATAGCGTAGAGTCGGCTTGGCGTTCAATATCTGCTGTACGCAGTGTTCAGGACTTCAAGACTCTAACCAGCTATCGTTTGAATGGTGGCATGGTTTTTGAGCAAGTCGGAAATGGCGGCGAACTCAAAAATGCTGCTGCGGGCGAAGAGTCACGCACAATTAGTGCTGACACCTATGGCATCATGACGTCGGTAACTCGAACCGATCTTATCAATGATGACCTTGGTGCTCTGACTGCTGTTCCGCAACGTATTGGTCGCGGTGGTGCGTTGAAACTAAATTCTGTGTTTTGGACTGCGTTCCAAGACGACAGCAGTTTCTTCACAACAGCGCGGGGTAACAAAAAGACCTCTGCCGGTGCTTTGAGCATTGCTAATCTAAAGGCAATTGCTACTTTGTTCCGCAAGTTGACAGACCCTGACGGAAACCCTGTGGCTGTTGATCCAAGAATTCTTCTTGTGCCAGCAGACCTCGAATTGGACGCTGCTGAGATCATGGGCAGCAGTCTGATTCAAAGTGGTGCAACGGGTGGACAACCAGAACGAAATGTTCTGGCAGGCAGATATCAGGTTGTTGCTTCGACATACTTGTCGAATGCTGATGACTACTATCTACTTGCAAGCCCAAGTGATCTTCCTGTGATGGAGGTCGCTTTCCTCAATGGTGTGCAGTCGCCTGTTGTTGAAACTGCTGATGCTGATTTCAACACGCTTGGCGTGCAGATGCGTGGTTATTTTGACTTTGGCGTAAGTCAGGCAGAATACTTGGCTGGCGTGAAGGCAGATAAGGCTTAAGTTACCCTTTAACAATGAATGCGAGGTGATCCGTGGCTAGTTCAGTTTCCGATGGGAAATACATCGACCATACCCCCGGCAGTGCAGTTGCTGCCGGAGAGGTCGTTGTTATAGGCAGCATCGTGGGGGTCGCAACCCGACCAATCGCTTCTGGCGAACTTGGTGCTGTGGCAATCGAGGGTGTGTTTACATTCTCTAAAGATTCATCTGACATTTCCGCTGGAGATGCAGTGAATTATTTTGCTGGCGATGACGAAGTTACAACCGCATCAACAGGCGTGGCTGCTGGTTACGCTATTGCGGACGCCGGAACTTCGGCAACGACGGTCAATGTAAAACTTGATCGATAATTTTATCCCCCTGCGTGAAGGTTGTTCTTCACGCAGGGGGTGTTTTTATAAGGCAGTTTTGCAATGTCAGATCTGATGAAAAAAGGTGCAGAATTTTTGTCTGGACAGCTTAAGGCGTCTGTCTCAAGCGATGTCACATATACAAGGGCAACAGGTCCAACGGGCGTTTCTTTAGTTTCCAGCGTAAAAGCCACTATAGGAAGTTCAACATTCGAAGCACAGTCGCAAAGTGGTGTTATAGAAAGCTGGCATGCAAGAGATTTTATTATTTTGGCAAATGATCTTGATTTTGAGCCAGAACGAGGCGATACAATCTCAGAATTAATAGATGGCGTAACGGGAGTGTTTGAAGTTCGAACACCAAGGGGGGTTCCCCTGAGCCATCCTGCCGATGCCTACTCCACATCTTTGAGAATTCACACGACAAGGATAAATTGAGATGCCATTCTTTTCACTCCCGACAGGAGGTGCTTCGCCAGTAATCTGCGGAAATGGCGCGCCCGCATCTTCGCTTGGAAATATTGGTGACTTGTATCTAGATGTCGAAAACGCACAACTTTATGGCTGCAAAGAGTTAGATGGTTGGGGAGATCCGATTGATTTAGTTGGCCCAACCGGTCCCTCGGGAGGTCCGACTGGACCAGCAGGCTCTCCCGGTGGAGCCACTGGTCCCACCGGCGTTACAGGCCCAGTTGCTCCAACTGGACCTACGGGTGCGGCATCGGACATCATAGGTCCGACAGGCCCAAGTGGCGTTTCGATTACAGGCCCCACTGGCGCAACAGGCGCGGAATCAACTGTAACTGGCCCCACTGGCGAAACAGGTCCTATTGCTCCAACTGGATCAACCGGTGCAAGCGGAGTGATGGAATATTACACGCAGAGCAATGCTCCTGTGCCGTATGATCAAGGTGCAATCTGGCTTGATACGGACAACGGTAAATATTTTGTTCGCTACGACGGACTCTGGGTCGAAATCGGAGTTGCTGGAGAGCAAGGTGCAACGGGACCAACTGGCGTTGGCGCGACCGGTCCTTCTGGAGGCCCGACAGGCGCAACAGGCGCAACCGGTCCATCGGGAGGCCCCACAGGCCCCACCGGAATTGCCGGTGTCACCGGACCATCCGGCGGCCCTACAGGTCCCACTGGCGCAACAGGAATTATTGGTGCGACAGGCAGCACTGGAATTGTCGGCCCGACGGGTGCTGATTCATCGGTCACCGGCCCAACAGGTCCTTCTGGCGGCCCCACAGGTGCAACAGGCGCGACCGGAAGCACAGGCGCAGATTCAACGGTTGAAGGACCTACGGGCGCGACCGGTCCTTCTGGCGGCCCCACCGGCCCAACAGGCGCAGATTCGATTGTTACCGGTCCCACCGGTCCTTCGGATGGCCCCACAGGTGCAACAGGCGCGACCGGACCATCTGGAGGCCCTACAGGCCCCACAGGCGCAGTCGGGGGTGACTCCACGGTTACCGGTCCTACAGGAGCAACTGGCGAAGGTGCGACGGGGCCAACGGGTGAAACAGGCGCAGACTCGACCGTCACCGGCCCCACCGGTCCATCAGACGGCCCCACCGGCCCCACCGGCCCACCCGGAGGTCCCACAGGCGCAACAGGGGCGCAAGGCAGCACAGGTCCTGAAAGTTCTGTCGCAGGTCCCACCGGCCCAACTGGCGAGGGAGCAACAGGTCCTTCAGGTGGGCCTACTGGCGCAACAGGCCCCACCGGCAACGCCGGTGCTGACTCAACTGTAACCGGCCCTACTGGCAGCACCGGACCAACAGGCGCAACTGGCGCAGACTCTTCTGTTACAGGCCCGACAGGAACGTATGCATCGCCGCAAGACATAAAATCCATGACGTTTAGCGGCGGTGAATATCAACTTGTTTCCGGTGACGCAGGAAAATTGTTGTATGCAAATTCAAACGGAGCAGCGACTCAAGTAGTTACATTAACAAATTCTGCAAACGATGATTTGCCAGTGGGTACGCACATTGATTTTGTGCGATTTGGTACAGCACCATTAAGAATTTCTTCTGATGGTTTTAGCACAGTATTTATAAGGTCATATCCCGGCGATTACTTAAGGCACACATACTCAAGTGCAAGTCTAATAAAATTAGATTCCGCAAATTGGATTCTTGTGGGCGACCTTGACGTAACATGAGGATAAACAATGGCAATTGGTCGTTCAGGATATTATTATCGCACAACAAATCAGAAAGATTATAAAGACAAACTCTTTATTCTTAGTGGAGAAGGATATAGTGCAGGTTCTGGTTATTTCGGAAATGAACTGCCTGACAATGTAGACGCAAACCCTCCGACAGCATTAAGGTCAAGTCTATTTGATTTGTCTTCGGCAGGATATAGGACTGTCAAATTAGTAAGTGGGCAGTTATTTCTTGATGCCTCAAATAAGTTGTGGGGTAAAAATCTTAGCGACGGTCTTGTTGATAAAGATAATCATTCTTCCGTGCTTGGTGATGCTTGGGATGAAACAACTTGGAATAAGGTCAACGACCTTTCCTGCGTGCAGGCTGTCCCATCAAGCGACGGCACTTTGGGCAATTCCTGTGGAACGTATGGCACAAGAACATCTGTCTATTTAATTGCGGAAGACGGTGATATTTATACAGGCAAAAATTTTGGAGTTGGTTGCTCAACCTCGGCATTTGATTCGCATGACTTGCCGCTAAATTTTCCTACTCTTTACAGAGAAAAGTATGACGGAGTAAAATTTGTATATGGCTGCTCGCAGGAAGTTGGCAGTTGGAACGTCATGTTCGGATCAAGCTACGGGAATTATGCTATCCCGAAAGCATTTATTGATGAAGACGGGAGAATGTTTGTCGTCGGCACAAACATACACGGAGAATTGGGGGCTGACGATGCAAATCAAAACAGTGACATGAATGCATCTGGAAACCCTGTCAATGGGTGGACAAATGCCTATTTTCAAGAGGTGACCTGCCCAGCAGGCAATTGGGCGAAAGTTTTGATCGGTGGAAAAGCATTTGAGCCTTGCTTTATAGCATTAACGGCTTCAGGGGACATATACACTTGGGGCAAAAGTGCTTATTTGCAGGGGATGCACGGTACGCGAAGTTTCACGCCTCGAAGAGTTCCGCATCCTAGTGGTAAGCTGTGGAGAAAAATAACCTGCACCGATTCGGTCGCGGCTGCACTCGATTCTGATGGCGATTTGTTCGTCTGGGGAAAAAACAATTCCCGTGGCATGAGGCAATACGATTATTTTCTTAACGCTAACAATCGGTATAACGCAACTTTAGACGTCCCTACCAGAATAATTCCTCTTGCAGAAAAACGCCATTTTGATGACATTTTAGTAGCCGACAACTCAACCGGCGCAACTTTTTATGGAATTGCAAAACTTGATCAATCTTTGATTTCTTGGGGCAACGCAAGATATCACGTTCGCGGCGATGGGCGTCACAGGCGTTCGGATTTTTCATACAAGACGGTTACAAATAAAACAGGTATAAGATTTTCTGAATTATTCGATTGTTTTCTCGACACACTTTCACTTCGAGGTGCAGGTCAATGACACTTTCTTTTCCAGACAATCCCGCATATGGGCAAGAGCATAATACAGCCGGAAGAACATATCGATGGTCCGGCGAAAGCTGGGAGATTTTAGGTGATGCAAATGTTCATATTGACAGCGACGTGACGGAAGTGACAAACTCAGAGCGAATCGTAAATATGATTGCAATTTCTAACACGGACTATCTTGCTCTTACCTCGTATGATGACCGTACTGTCTATTTAGTCTACAACGAGTAGGGTGTTGGAATAATGAGTTTACGATTTGGAGATTTGCCTGAGCGTTGGATAAATGAAGCACTGACGTTGGTGTACTCGCGTGAAATAACAGTTGTGCGCTACACCACACCAACCAAGCGTGTCTTTGTGGCAGATTCAACGCAATGCTCGACAGGTTCAGGATATGACCCCGTCCCTCGACCTTGGAAAATCAGACTCTACATTGGAGCCGAGAAAGTATATGAAGGCTGCTGATGCGTGCATTTGCCTGTCGTTTTTTGCTAATAGTGATTATGATTTGCCACGCAAACATTTTCATGCGGTAGTGCATACGCTCAATGCGTTACGTTTACCACTGGCCGTAACGCAAGCATATCTTCCCGGCAAGGCTCCAATACAAATTCCAAGTGGCATTGCACAAAGAGAAATTGAAACAGAGTCCATGCTTTTCCACAAAGAGCGACTTTGGAATCTTGCGGCAGAATTGACGGATGCAAAAAAACTAATTTTTATAGACGCAGACATTGTTTTTCATGAAAACAATTGGTTGGAGCAATGTGTTTCTTCTCTAGATGAATTTGACGTCATTCAACCGTTTCACATTGCAAAATGGCTGGATCGCGACGGTTCTTTACTTGGAATGAAAATGTGCACAGCAGCAGCCATTGAGCAACAAAAAAAACCCTCCTTCGACACATATCATTGCGGCTTTGGAATTGGTATGACAAGAACTGCCTTTGATGAATTGGGCGGCATTTTTGATCGTGCAATAAGCGGAAACGGCGACGCACTTTTTTGGATGGCTGCAAGGGACGACGAAAACCACAAAGAAGTGCTCGATTATTACAGACAACGGCAAGACCCTGTTGTTGATGCTCCAAGTTATAAAGCCTACTGCGAGCGATTTGCCAATAAAGATTTTGCTATTGGGTGTCCCAAAAATGTAATCGCAACACATCTTTGGCATGGTGATCATAAGGACAGGCAGTACGTGTCGCGTGCAAGGTTGTTTCCAAAGTCTCCTGATAACGAATTTGACATCGTGGAGTCAGACAACGATTTGCTAGAATTTCGGACGCCGGAAATAGCAAATCTGCAAGTCGATCCATACTGGAACAATAGGTGGGAAGATGGCCGGTAAACCTTTTATATTTGGCATTGGCGAAGGAAAAACAGGCACTTCCTCGCTTAGAAAAGCATTGGAAATGCTAGGGTTTACTGCTTACCACTGCGGGGCAACACCTAAGTTTAAGACAAAAATAGAAGTAAACATTGCAAATAAAAAACCTCTTTTGGACGGCATAGAAAAGATTGATTGTCTTGTAGAAGTTCCAAATTTTTACAAAGAGTTAGACCAGCAAGTTGCAAATGCAAAGTTTATTTTGACTTACAGAAATCCCGATGACGCAGCACTGTCTTGGGTGCGAATGTGTAGTCTTCGCCACACGACAATGCCACAGGATTGGTGTGACTTCCTTGAGTATTCCGAGCGACACAGACTTCACCTGACAAATGTTACGCAGTATTTTCATGGAAGGCCGAATAAATTATTAATTCTTGATCAAAAAGACACTGATGCCACTAAGTGGAGGTTGCTATCGCATTTCCTGAAAGTAGACATTGATATTTCTACACCTTTTCCACACGTATTTGATCATCAAAAGGAGGAGAAAGGTGAAAGATTTTGATGCTTTGGTGGATGATTCGATTCATTGTTACTACAAAGGCAAGATCAGCGACGGTCGTTTCGCTTGCGAGGAGTTGTTGCGAAGGGACCCATGTTCCTCCATAAAGGAGCAGACAAAAAGAAATCGCACATGGTACACGCGATGCCTGAAGGAAGAAGGGCTTGCAGAATTTGCAGATATAAAGACAGATGAAGGAGAAAAGAATTGGTCTTTATTCAATCCAACAATATTGAAAACGTCTACAGGTTTAATTGGGATTGTACGCAGCAGTAACTACAAAATGGAGGACTGTCAATATATTATTCCTGAAGACGATAAAAATATTATAAAAACAAAAAACATTTTTTTTAGGTTTGATGAAAACCTTGCATGTTTTGATTTTGAAAAATTAGAGGTTTCTGAATATAAAACCACAGCGTTTCCGGTAGATGGTCTAGAAGATTGCAGGCTTCGCACAACCGCAAAAGGCATTGGTGTTTCTGCAACGATACGAAATGCGGAGCCATACGACGGGCGCTGTCGGATTGCCTTAGCAAATTTTGATTTAGAAAAAAAACAACTTACTGACGTCAGGGTTTTGGGGGGTGAATGCTGTCAGCATCACGAAAAAAACTGGATGCCGATTGAATTTGGCAACAATCAAGAAGGGGGGTGGATATATTCGTTATGCCAAGACGAAAAGCTGTTAACGGTTGAGCCGGATGAAAAAGATTTCTTTTATTTATATGGAAGAAAAAATAGTAAGACTTGGACGGCAGACTTTCGCGGAGGCAGTCAGGCGGTTCGCTTTGGAAACAACTGGGTTTGTTGTGTGCACGATGTAACGTGGCTCGAAGACACAAAAAGAGTCTACAATCATTTTTTTGTTGTGCTGGATGATCAATTTACAATAACAAAAATTTCTCAACCGTTTGATTTTCTTGTGCGTCACAACATCGAGTTTTGTGCAGGTCTTGTTTCATTTGACAATTGTTTGATTGCTAGTTTTGGCAGTCAGGACAAATCAGCACATTTGGCAAAATTTACGAAAGAGCAATTTGATGAGTTGTTTTGACGTACAAATTGTTTCTGGTTATGTGCGGCTAGACAGTGATCACAGAAGCCACAATGAGTATTTGAAACTATGCAGCAAACTGCAAAACATTGGATTGCCAATGTCCTTTTTTGTCCAAAACCTTAATGACTGCTGGCTTTATCGCCATTACCAAAATCAGGGTGTGGCAATTGAGGAGTCCGGCAATAAAGACAGTATGGCCTATAAAATTATTATGCATGAAAAAAGCAATTGGATGCATCGTGCGAGCAAGGCGTGGTCGCCAAAAACCTTAGTTTGGATCGATGCCGGGATATTTCATCTTCAAGCAATTTTACCGAAACACATAATCGCATTTGTTGAACATCTTAAAAAGTATCCACCACAAAGAATACTTTCTCCTTCGTGCAAACCTCTGGACATGGAGTGGGACGACAGAGTTATTGATTGGACATTCTGCGGGGGGGTGCTTGCAATGCCTGCGTTAATGAGTCATTGGTTTCAAAGGCAAGTCGAGGAGCATGCTAAAAAAGACCTGACTTGGGAGGTAAATACGTGGTCAAAGATCGTCAGGAAATACCCTGATAATTTTCAATTTTATAGTGCTGATCACAACGAAAAAATGTTTACAGGAATAAAATCATGAGAGTAGGAGTTTATGCGTTAGCCAAGGATGAAGAGTCAAACGTCCACGATTGGGCAGCATCGTGCGCGGATGCAGATGAGATTTGTGTCACAGACACGGGTTCAACCGATGAGACGGTATCTGCCCTGCTACAACAAGGTGTGTCGGTCCAGACGGGTTTTGTGAAACCTTGGAGGTGGGATGACGCGCACAATCTTTCGCTGAACCATCTTGATCCAACGTGCGATGTTGCAATTCGCCTTGACCTTGACGAAAGACTACAACCAAATTGGCGAGAGCATTTAGAAGAGGCTTGGACGCCGGACATAAACAATCTTCGATACAAATACATCTGGTCGTGGAGAAAAAACGGCGATCCCGGCTTGGTTTTTTATTGCGATAGAATTCATGCACGCGAGGGCTTTCGCTGGTCTAGCGCAACTCATGAGGGCCTTGTTTGTTGGACCGGTGAAAAAAAACAAGCAGTTTCCCAAGACCTTGAAATTCATCACTTCAGGAAACAAGGCAAGCGACATAAATCAGATTTGTTTCTTCTTTCTGTTGCCGTTCGTGAGCAACCCCATGACGCGCGATGTCAGTGGTATTATGCAAGAGAGTTAGATTACATGGGAGACGGGAGAACGGTTGATGAATACAAAAAATATCTAACGAAAGAGGGCGGGACTATTACAGAAACATCTTATGCATTAAGGCGTCTGTTCTGTCTTACAGGCGACGAAAAGTTTTTGCATGAGGCAGCAGAGAAAGCATCTAATGAGCCGGAGGCGTGGGAGCGTCTTGCGTTTGTTAAGTATCAACAAAAAAAATGGAAGGCTTGTTTGGCGTTTGCAAGATCGGCAATTGCATGTTCGTCTGAGCAGACGCATTGCTCTGATTTAGACGCAAAAGCAAGAGCCTTGGACCTTGCAAGTGTTGCAAGTTGGCAGCTTAACGAAAAGCCACAGGCCCTTGAGTTTGCTGTAAACGCTTTGGCACAATTGCCAAATGACCAACGAATACTTTCCAACGTCAGTGCCATGAAACAAATTTTAGAAAGGTAAACAAACATGGGTTACTTAAAGGATTTAGCACATGCATTAGGCGACAGCCTAGAGGAAGTTTCATGGTCAGTAAGTGGGACCAGTGTTTTGCACTTAAATTGGGCGTCTGTCGAAACAGAAGAATTGCTTACGCCAAAAATAATTATTACACCAAGTGGAATTGAAAGCACTCGGGCTTCAAGGCAAAACGAGCAAGTAGATTATGCACTTAGCGTCTATGTTGCACGCCACGTCGAAACAGAGTCGCAGGTAGATGAAATGCTTGATTTGGTTGAAGAAGTGTTGCTGCAAATTCGAGCACATGATTTTGTTACTACGTGGCCTTCTGGGATTAACGGGGGTCCATTTGAAATAGAGGTTACAATTAACCCAGACGACTCTCTAAACGAACGCAACGTTTGGAGTGCAGGAATTTCCTTAACGTATCGTGTGTTTGAATCAAATTCTTTAAGTTAGCGGCCATGATCACTCTTTTAGTAGCACGAGCAGCAGCTAGATTAGTATCATCGGCAGCTAAGGTGCTGGCTAAACCAAAGTTTCGTTTAAGATTTCGCATAAACGAAAAAAAGATAAAAAGAAAAGTAAAGCTAGGAAGTTTTGCTGCGTTACATAAAGCCGGATCAATAATCCGAAGAAATGCAAAGAAGCAATTTAGCGTGCGAAAGCCGAGAAGTGTGCCGCTCTGGAAGCAAGAAAAACCATTTCGTGGTAATAAAGTCGTTAGCATGCGGTGGACAACAACAAAGGAAGGCAAGGTTACGTCATGGCGTCCAAAAGTCTTCCTGAAGAGTAAGATTTTTTACAACATTGATAGGCAAAAAGTGTCTGCTGTAATTGGACCAGATCGCGGCGTTACCAAGGTCAATAAATTGCAGGAGTACGGTGGATCAGATAGGTTGTTTTTGCAATCCATAACTAAGTTCAGAACCCCCAATATTTTGGGTTACACGCCACCCGCAAATTTAATGGATAAATCGTGGAAACGGGGCAAAAAAGCACGTAAAGCGCGTGCTTGGATTGGAATATGGGTTTCAAGGCCCATGAAGCGTCTTCAGGGACCAGTTTTATACAGTAATAAAGGCAAAGTGCCATCAGGTCGGTTTATGAAAAAAGGTCTTCGAGCGTCTAAGCCGAAGATACCACCGTGCTTCAGAAACAAAATTCGGGGGCCTTGACCCTCTTTAGAATAAGGTGTTTGTCACTACAATTAAAAATCTCAGGAGGTGATACATGGCAGTTACATTAGGCAAAGATGTTACAGTTACAGGCATTAGTAATGCTAGGTCAATAACAGTTACGAGCAGTGCTGGTGAAATTGATTGCACAGCATTTGGCGACTCTCAAAGAAAATACAGAAAACAGCTTGTAGAGCAAACTGTAGAAGTCGAGTGTGTAGATTCCCCCGGTGTCACCCTTGGTGGGACTTTTGCCCTGAGCGGCACAGACACTGGGGACGTTACATTTATTGTTACATCAATTTCGCAAAATGAACCAATTGACGACATTGTGACGTTTACTGTTTCTGCGTCTCGGACAACACAACCTGCTTAATAAGGGAGAATGAGTAAATGGCAATAACTTTAGGTCGCGATGGAGCCTTGTCGCCTAGTTTTGGAACAGACATTATATCTGTCTCAAAAACCTCGGAATCAGAGCAGATTGATGTTAGCAACAGGACCAATAGCACGGGAAACTACCGTGTTTTTCTTTCCGGTTTTACGAACGAAACATGGGAAGTTGAGTGCCATGATGCGACGGGCCTAATTACCGAGATTGGGAACGACACATCTTCTGGTTACACAGTAACTAATGTTACTGAAAACATAAACTTAGATGGTCCCGTAACATTTACTGTCACAATTCGAAACACTGGCTGATCTCTGTGAGACGGGAGGTGTTTAGTGGCAATTGTTTTAGGCAGAGACTGTAGCATTTCTGTTGGTGGCAGCACTGTTACAGGCGTTCGCAGCGTTACATTCAATGTAACGTCTGACGAAGAATCGTTTGTGCCCTACGGAAGTCGTTTTCAATTCGCCTTTCCGACGTCTATCGAATACTCTGTTTCGTTCGAAACAAATGACGACAGTTCCAGCGGTTTTATAAACAACCTCGAAGACGGCGACGAACTCTCGATTACAGTAGCAGGAATGACCTTTACCGGCGTGGTCGTTTCTGTTTCAATTAATCAACCCCTCGATGGGGTAGAGTCGTATAGCGTTGCATTAAAACGAACCTACATAGGAACAAGATCATCATGAGAGACTTTAAGGACGACGAAGGACGCCCTTGGCAAATTGCACTGACTGTGGCAAGTGCTTTACGCATAAAGCAGAATGTAAACATTACAGTAGACGGAAAAGAAGTCCCGTTTGATATTGTTGATGTTCAAAACCTTAGTATCGCAATGCAGGTCTTGAGGGGCAACTATGCTGCACTTGCGGAATCTATTTATTACATTTGCATTGCACAAGCAGATAAGAAAAACATTGACAAAGAACAGTTTTTGGAAGGCATGCGGGGCGACTGCTTGGAAACAGCGGGCAAAGCACTAGAGGAGGAATTGATTGATTTTTTCCCCCTGCGGTTGAGAGAAATGATAAGCCTCCTCTCAACCAAAATGACGCAGGCGCAGGACAGCCTAATGAAAAAGGCACAGGAGGACATCGAGCAAATGGATCTCGAAGAAGTGTCTGGGACTCAATTTACGAGTGCGCCGGAATCGTCGGATGCCACCCCGGAGAGTGGACCTACCGAGAACTCTACCTCGCTAGAAAAGGCCGTGTAGTTTCAGAATGGTGGCATACAGCAAACTTAATGTGTCAGTTTTACAACGCCAATAAAGGAAAAAACAAACCAAACTATAACCCAACAAAATTTCATCCTTTCGAAAAAGATGGAGAGGCTGTCGATAATGTAAAGACTGCTGAACAACTTTTCGAACTTTTAGGGGTCAAGAAGAAACCAAAATAAAATGTCATCAGCAGCTTCCGTAAGAATGGGTAAGGCGTTTGTTGAAGTTGGCGTTAACACGACCAAATTTCAACAAGGCATTAAAGGGGTAACGTCAACACTCAACAGCATGGGCGATAGGCTTGTTGGGGTCGGCAGAAAAATGGCGATGGCAGGTGCTGCTTTAGGCGTGCCAATTGCTATGGCTACACGACGGTTTGCTCAATTCGACGATGCAATTCGTGCGACGGCTGCTGTGACAGGGTCAATGGGAAGGCAGGGTGCAGCGGCCATTCAAATGCTTTCGGATAAGGCAAAAGATTTGGGTGCAACAACGTCGTTTACGGCTGTTGAGGTTGCCAATCTTATGACGGTGCTGGGTAAAGCGGGTTTTAATCCGGCAGAAGTCAATTCGATGACGCAATCTGTTTTAAATCTCGCTCGTGCCACTGGTACAGACGCAACAGAAGCAGCCGGAATTTTGTCTGCAACGCTTAGGCAATTTGGCTTGGGTGCGAACGAAGCGTCGCGTGCTGCTGACGTGCTGACTAAAACTGCAAACTCTACATTTAATACAGTTACCGACTTGGGCATAGCATTGCAATACGCTGGTCCGGTTGCAGCAGATTTAGGCTTAAGCCTCGAAGACACTGCCGCAATGCTTGGTTCTCTGGGAAATGTTGGCATACAAGGTTCTAAAGCGGGTGTTGCACTTAAGAGACTTGGGGTTATAGCGGCAAGTCAGGGAGAAAAACTTCGGGATTTATTTGGCGTTAGCAACGTGGACGCAGAAGGCAACCTAAAGCCTCTCATACAAATTTTTGATGAAATAAATGCAGCTACCATGAATATGGGTGCTGCGGAACGAATGGAAAAGCTGGAAAGCATTTTTGGTTTGCTGGGGATTACAGCCGGAAGTGTTTTGTCAAAAACGGCAGGGGGTGTACGCGAACTAGCAGAAGAATTGCGTGATGCTGACGGAACGGCACAGGCGACGGCAGATCAAATGGATTCTGGACTTGGTGGTGCATTGCGAATTCTTCGGTCTTCTGTTGAGGCTGTGGCGATTGCGTTTGGCGAAGCACTTGCACCAATGTTGCAACTTATAGCACGTTGGACAACAAAATTAATGCATCTTGTCAAAGAGTTTATTGAATCAAATACAGTCTTGATGAATTCCATAGCTGGTGTCGCGGGTGCTTTGCTTGGTGTGGGGACAGCACTTATTGGAATTGGTGTTGCGCTCAAGGGCATATCGCTGGCAATTGCTATTGTAACGAACCCATTGGTGCTTATTCCTGCTTTGCTTACGGCTGCAATGGCAGCACTCATGCACTTCACGGGTGCTTTGGATGGCTTTCTTGAAAAAGCATCGCAAACATTCCAAGGAATCTATGATGCAATTGTCGGAAATGACTTAGGTTTAGCAATCGACATTTTATTTAAAGGTGCGGAAGTCGCTTTCCTTCAAGGCAAGGAAACTCTTTTGAATTTTGTCGATGATTTTATGAATAGTTTCTATGACTCAATGAATCGCGGAGGCTTGCAAACAAAAGCTGTGTTCCTAGGAATAATGGATAATTTAGTCATGGGGACAATGTATATGTTCGATAATTTAGTTCGAGCAATACGAAAATCATGGAACTATGTTCAATCGTTTTTTGTAGAAGGCTTTGATTTAGAAGCAGAAAACAAAAAAGTTGACGATGAAATGGATGCAAGAAATCGTCAGCGAGACTTGCGACGTCCGGGCGTAGAGAAAAGGCGGAGGCTAGCAGATGAGCAGGCAGATGCAGATTTTGCTGCTCGGGAGCAACGCACAAATGAACGCAAGAAAAAAAGAGCAGAGGAACGTGGGGAAGCAGAAAGAGAGTTAGGCGACTTCAACAAACTTGCGGAAGAAAAACGCCATGATGTTGAATTGGCCCAAGAACTTCTTGGTGACCTTGCCAGTGCAAAAACGCCGGAGGAATTGGAAAGCCTGCGACCACAAGTTGCAGGCGTTATTGAAAGAGATCACTTGGGTGTCAGCATGATGCAAAAACTTCATGACGCATACAACAAAGCAAGCGTTCGGGTGAGTCGCGTCAAGCAAGATGATGCCGTGGCGGGAGCATTGGGTCACACTCCTACGGGGCTTTCTTCGGACATGGTTGGAACTTTTTCAGGCTCTAGATTAGGAGGCATGGGGTTTGCAAAAAACCTTGCACAAAAGCAACTCGATGTTTTGAATAGCATCGATAACGGTGTTGCTAATATCAATCAACCAAGAGTTCAAGCGTAAGGCACGTTATGGCAATTACTCAATTTATTGAAACGAGCGGAAGTAGAGCGGCAACGATTGCTCGGTCAGGAACGAATGCGCAGTCCAAAGTCGAAGTGGAATATATGTGCTTTGGTACGGATGACGACCAAGAAGTGCATACTTACGCAGCCAATTTTTTCAACACAAACAGAATCTACTTCATAAATGGCAATGCTTTTTTGCTTGAAGGCTACGAAATTGAGCCTGTTGCAAGCGAATGCTTTAAGGTTTCTGCTTCGTTTGCAACACAGTCTTTTGCCGATAGTGGTGGTGGTGGGCAAAGCGGAACAGGAAACCCATTGTCACGCTCTAGAAGTTTTGACACTACAGGCAAATCAGAACATATCACCCAAGCACTTGAAGAAACAAGATATCCTGCCAGTTCTCCTTACATGGAAAAGGCTATCGGCGTAACAGATACTACAGTGGAAGGTGTTGATGTTGTCACACCTGCTTTTAATTGGCAGGAAGATTACGACGTACCTGCTGATTACATTACAAGCACATATATTAGGGCTGTCGCTGGCTTGACCGGCACGGTCAACAATGCATATTTTCGCGGATTCATGCCCGGAGAAGTTTTGTTCATGGGTGTGACAGGCGGGCAGGAGTGGGATGCAGAACGAGGGTTTGGTCCGTGGAAACTATCATACAAATTTATCGCATCTCCTAATTACGGAGTACCAACGGGAGTGTCAGGCGTTGCTTTGCGACCCGCTTTGAGCATTGGCGATATTAGTGATATTAAAAAAGAAGGTCATGATTACCTTTGGGTTTCGTACAACGACGACGTGAGTGACGAAGGATTGCCTTTGAAGACGCCGAAGCATGTGTACGTAAATCAAGTCTATGAAAAAAGTAACTTTGCATTGCTTGGGTTAGGAGTTGATTAAAGTTATGAGCAAAATCGGATCACACAAGATTTCCAAGGGCGATCCCCTTTTTGATTCCATAACAGCAACGGGTTGGAATCGTGCTCAAGACGCAGCCGACCACGTTTTAGGTCAAAAGCTAGAGGTCAAAAGAGGCGAGGCGTCAGTCCCTCCCCAAAAATTCACGCAATTTTGCAACGTCCTGATATCAACTCATGATTGGAATAGCGAGATAAATAAAATACCAAGCACCAGTAATTTTGGCGTTGGTTCGGCTATACCTCTTATGAATAGAATGTATACCCAAAGTGCTTGTAAGTTTGTGCCAAATGGTCGAGGAATAAATTGGGATTATGTTGACAATGAGTATGAATTGGATAGATACCAAGTTTTCCACAAGGAGTTTATTGGAAGTTTTGTTCATTCAAATTTCGCGATGCAGAATGCTGATAATTTTGGTGTAGTGACGCAGGATTTAGGATACGTTGACAAAACCCTTCGGGGTCGTTCAACCGAAACCTATCGGGCGTTCAGAGCAATCGTAAAAGGCATTTTTAAGTGTCGCGTGTATGCGTTTGCTTTATCAGACAGATGCACAGGAATGATGACAGTTCCTGACGCATCGAATCGTTATTTGCACAGGTCGTATCCAACTGTTTCTAATAATGGATCGGCCAGAGTATTAGGCTTTGGGAGGTACTGGTCACTCACAGGAGGAAGCTCGGGTTGGCCGAGAGTCTATGAAGCAATCTTGGAGTTGTAATCATGGGCAACATGCGAGGGGCATATTCGCAAAGGCGATCTGAAGGTGACGGGTCAATTGTCGCAGCGTATCCAGTTTACGGATCGTTTAATAATCCGTTTCAATTTCCATTTGATTTTGAGATGGCCCCCGGAGATAAGAGTTTTGGCGACGCTAGTTCTACCGATCACTGGGGCAAGGGAGAGTCATTTGTATATGAGTTTAAATCCGAGATAGAGCACAGAACAGAGTCTTGGGATTATCGACTGACTCCACCAGTAGTAAATGCTGTAAACGCGCCGATGTTTCCGCGCGGACAAGAAGACCTCAGACGCAAACAAACCTACAGAACACAAGGTCGTCCAGTATTGCCACGACGAACAAGATTATTTGTAAATCCTGTTGATTATTATCTGCCTTGGAGGTTAGGGGATCTCAGGATTTTTAATTTAAACACCGTGGTTGATTTGCACAGAGTTGAGTCAGGCGAAGACTTAAAGTGGACAAAATTCAACGTATCATTAGGAGTTATTGATTATAACACGCAAGGTCGTCTGGCGCAAATCTCCAACGGAACAATTCAATACTTGGCTGATTTGGGCGTGGATGGCTGCATGGCAAGAAGAGTTTTCAAGGGAAAAACAATATTTGTTGGAAACGATGGAACGACCCCTAACGTTGCAATTTTGAGAGTTGGAAAAACGAATGGCGTTTTTGATTTTCAAAATGCTTTGGCTTTTCAGGTTGACCAACCCTACGGTGATGAGTTATCCGCACACGGCTTGCCCGCAACGCCAAACAATCCTGTGTTAAGTGTTTTTAGATATCGCACAAGTGGTCGTTGGTTGCCTGTTGGTCGATGGTTTTTGCCGCATCTTCCTCCTGAAGGTGGTTCAGACGAAGTAAAGGTGGGCCTTGAAGCTGCTTTTATACAAAAAAATGGCGATACAGATGCCGGAAGTACGCTGTACGTTAATGTCATTGGTCGGCATGCAGTAACGGATGGAGCAAGACCACACAGGCATATCCCTAAATTATATTCTACGTGGCTGTCTCATTTTGCTTTTGAAATGAATAACGTAGAAGAATCGCGTGCGGCAAGCGACTCAATTGTGCTTTGCCCGACAGCAGAGCATTTTCCTTATTATCCATACGTTCGGGCAAGTTTTGCTCCCCGAATGCTGTTTCGCACAATTGATCATGGAACAGTTGATGAGTGTCCATTTCTTGCGGGAATGAAGGCGTTTCCTATCAGCGTCAGCGACAGTCCTGTTTATCCTTATCGAAGCGACATGGATTTTTCGCAACTTGAAGACACTATCATTTCTCCTTTTACCTTTGGTGGAATAAACGTCACCGATCAAATTGAAGACGAAAATAGAACAAAAGTGCCCGAATTGACTTACCATTATGGGCTTGATGGCAAGGCGTATTTTTCCTCCTCTAATTTGACAAACATTAAGGGAGCAAATCTTTCTGTCGCGGCCACGGAAGTAGACACATCAGTATATCATTCACACAATGTTGAAGTGCGTAGGCCAACTAATCCGGGTAGTTTTTCTTTCAACGGAAGTACAGTTAAATCTATAACCTGCGAATGCACCCCTTGCACTTCAGATTTAGCACTGGGTGAAGGAGCGCAGCACACGGCAGGAAGGTACGTTGATTATTTTGATCCGTATCTAAATCGCAGAGTGACAAGTAACAACTGGCCTGTGGATGGGCAAAATCAACTAATCGCCAAAAGGGCAAATGCTAGTCGATTCATCGCTCAACAACTGTATTTTCCTGCCTCCTACTCGCAGTGGCACGCAGGTCTTTACTCTTTGACGCAGTATCAAGCACTTCGGCATGTTGCTGTTAGCTATCTCGATGATACGTTGTGGAACGATAGCGGACACACCCATGCAATTTGGTCGGCGAGACGCTCGGGAGCCTACTGGCCGGGGAAAGGGCAGTTACAAGTAAACACAATGTATCCCGCAGGTGCTGAAATGCCACTGTCGGGAGTCTTTAATTTAACAGATTCGTATTATCAAGATTCGCAGTTTTCTTCTACGTCAGTATCGAAGCCTAATGGTGGCGTCTTTGGCTGTTTTCAGCCGTCAGCCGCACAAGGATTTTATTTTGCAAATAATGGAACGTTGCCGTGGACAGAGTTAATCCCGGCAGACCAAACGGTTACTGGTTTACATGCTATTTATGTTGACAGAATAATGGAACAAACGGCTGCGGTAAACATTGTTGCACAAGCAAAGCACACGCTTACAGCTTCACTATCGTCTGTTTTGTTTCAAGACGGTTTTTATCGTTTCCCCACGACGGCATCCGATTTTGCAGAACAATTTTATAGCAGCATGAATATACCGCGAGGATGTCCGTCCGTAAAAGATCGTGTTTTTTACACTAATGGGCATGAGCCAAGGGCGGCGTTGGCTTTGTGTTTTGATTTTCTGACAGAGACGCAGTGTTCAGGCAATTATTCTGTACTAAATCTGAATCCACCGAGAGGCCCTAGTTACAGTGATGCTGAACAGTGGAGCTACTACAACTATCCATCAGTGTACGGCGGGGAGTTTTCAGGTAGCTATGAAAATAGAGAACGCAGATATGAAGAATGGAATGATAGTTACAACAGTTATACAAGTCATTCAATTGTTCATGAACAGGATGGATTTTGGGGGTATGAACGTCAAAGACTAAACGAGTATGGCATGCAGCGTGGGCTTCTATATTCAGATGTAAAAAGCAACCTGATTGATTATAGGAGGTCTTACGGTCATCCGTTACGGCTGGGCGACATGAATTCTTACAGTTCTCGTCGAAAAATGATTATGGACAGACCTTCGCCTAGAACAAATTATTTATTTACACCGCATGAAACGGAACGCTTTATGAGCGGTCAATACGTGCAATTGGTAGATAGTTCTGGAAGGCCAAAGATTTTTAAGACAAGCGACGGCATTCTTGGTTTTACTATGCGAGTCAAAAGAGGCTGAAGATGGATACTTTTTTGAGAGAACTAAATAATGAGGTTGATAAAGCACAAATAAATTTTCGGCATTTTGAGCAAGCTAAAGGCATAGTTATTTGTGCTGGCGGTGATCTTTATAACCGCTTAGCCTACAACTTAGTTTTTTGTCTGAGACAACTCAAGTGCAAATTGCCAATTCAAATTTGGCATTTGCCAACAGAAGAATGTTCAGTTTGGTCAGATATTTTCAGGACACTCGATGCTGACAGCATCAACGCTCAGGTTGTCGCTGAGAATAAAAAGGTTGCGTGCCCGATGGGTGGCTGGCAACTCAAGCCTTTTGCGGTCACCCATTCGACGTTTCGGGATGTGCTGCTTCTTGACGCAGATAACATGCCAACTAAAAACCCAACGTATTTGTTTGAGACACCGGCTTTTCATTCCACGGGTGCTTTCTTTTGGCCGAGTTCTATTTCCCCGACAAATCATGGTTTTCGCTTACCGCGAGAGGCTTGGGAAATGGTGGGGCTTGCACAAGATAAGGGGGCAAGGCAATTTGATAGTGGACAGCTTTTGGTAGATCGCTCTAGATGTGCCAAGGCCCTTTCGATCACAATGTTCCTCAATGAGTGGAGTGATTACGTCTACAAAAAAGTGTATGGCGACAAGGATACTTGGCTTCTTGGGTGGAAGCTGGCAAAAAGAAAATTTGCAATGCCTGCAAAAAATGCAAAGTATATGGACCCTGCCATCTTTCAGTACGATCACCTTGGGCATTTAATCTTCCAGCATGCCATTGATGCAAAACAACAAATAGTTGACGGTGAGTGTTGTCGAAATATCCGTCAGTCAGGCTTCATACCAATGGCAAAAATTGCCTTAGAAGAAATGCTAAAACAACATGCCACGCTATAGGAAAACGTTGTATATCGGCGAAAAACGATGGAAGGTACTGAGGTGCAAACTCAGTGACCGGCGTGGTGATTGCCATCTCGAAAACAAACAAATCCGAATCAGCGATAAGTTAGAGGGCAAAGAGTTAGTTGAAATTTTAGTTCACGAAATTGTTCACGCACGGGTTTGGGACCTTGATGAAGAAGCAGTTGAAGATATTGGCATCGCGGTATCAAACGCACTCGCCAACTGGTATTTAATAAAAGGAGAGTAACTGTATGGCTGCTGATGAAACAACTAAGCTGGCAAAACAGCTTGTCGATAAGTTTCCAAATCATCCATCTCGTTCCTTAGCAAGAATGCTGGTTGAAAAAACTAACAATCACATAACTATGGAGAATGCTAGGAGCAGAATCCGATGGCAGCTTGGAATAAAAGCGAACGGAAGAAAAAAAGCAAAACTTGCAAAAAGAAAAAAACGCCAGCCGGGAGACAGAGTTCCTGCAATGCCGCGAAGCGAAGCAGAGCATTGGGGTCCTGTTACACTTGATGTGCAGGGATTGCTGGGAATTATTTCTGACACTCACATTCCGTATCATTGTGAAACAGCGGTGCAAACTGCTGTAAAGTTTTTGAAGAAGAAAAAGTTAGATTGCCTTTTAATAAATGGTGATTTCTGCGATTTCTACACCATATCTCGTTGGGTCAAAAACCCTTCTAAACGAGATTTTGGATCGGAGTTAAAAGCATGTCGCGAAGCCTTGAAGTGGATACGGCATCAATTTCCAAACATACCAATTGTTTTTAAGGCTGGGAATCACGAGGAGCGTTGGGACGCTTGGCTGTGGCAGCACGCTCCAGAAATAAGCATGGAAGAAGAAATGACTTTAGCAAGATGGCTGAAATTGGACGATCTAGAAATAGAATGGGTTTCGGACCAAAAGCCTATACTTGCTGGCGATCTTGCAATATGTCATGGGCATGAGTTGCCTAAAGGCATTGCTGCACCGGTAAACGTGGCTAGGGGGGCATTTATGCGAACGCTGTCTAGCGTGTTAGTTGGGCATAGTCATCGAACGAGCGGACACGCAGAGACGGATATGTGGCACAAAGAAACGTTTTGTTGGAGCGTAGGCTGCTTATGTGATATGAATCCCGAGTATGCACGCATTAACAAATGGAATCACGGATTTGCTTGCGTTGATATTGATAAATCTGGCAGTTTTGATGTAGAAAACTACAGGATTTCCAAAAACGGAGAGGTGAGATCATCGTAAAAGATTTATTGCCAGACTATTATTTGCAGGATTGCCAAAAGCGTGCAAGGAAATTCATTGGGCAATGGAGTGGATCAAGCGGTGCTCTTGCTGCTGATGTAATTAGACTATTAAAAGAAAGGGAGCAAATTTTGAGCGACATTACAACAAAAACAACCTTTGACACGACTTTGGATAAAAGCGATTTTATTTTGAATGGTGAAAAAAAACTAAAGGAAGAAACCAAAAGGTTTACCGGTGACGGTATTTTAAATGAAAACACTTTGCGTGAGGGGTCTAAAACTTTCATTGATGTGCTTGATGAAATAAAGCAAATGCATTTGTTGAAAACAAAAGACTACGGCAGTGCGGAAGACGCACTTAAAAACATTCGGGATGGTGCTGACGTAGTAAATATTGAATCGTGGAAAGCCTGCTTGATTCGAATGGCAGACAAAATGACTAGGCTGCGAAATTTTTGTCATAACGGCAAGGTTGAATTTGATGGCTTAGAAGACACGCTCTTAGACCTCGCTGCCTACTCTGTTATAGCGTTAGTTTTATTGCGAGAAGCCACAGGGAATTCAAAAAAACTACCATAACTTTAGAATAACAGAATGGCAATTACCGTTTCTGACGTTATAACTGGGCAGGTTAAAACCGAATTTCGTTTTACGCGAACGGACACGCAAGAGATCGGCAAGGTTGAAAACAAGGGAACAAAGCGTGCAACCTATGTGCTTACAGACGGAAACTCCTCCGGTCAATCGGATTTAGTTTTCGCAGACACGCGCACTATTGCCGCAAATACTGTAGAGACTCTCAATCTGTTGTCTTTGTCGCAATCAACTCTAGATGTAACTCTGCCTTTTATTTTTCGACAATTAACTGCTTGTCGTGTGGTAAACCTTCAGACGACTGCCGGGGAGCGATTGCTGTTTGGCGTTGATCCGGGCAGACCAACGACTGTGTATGCGGCAGATGTCGGTCCCGGCTGCGAGTTTTTGACTGTTAACACGACCGATTCTTGGGTTGTAACCAGCACGAATAGCACTGTCTACGTTTCTAATCCAAACGATGTAGCTATCTCGTATGAGTTGTACTTGCTCGGCAACGCAACGGCAGTTGGAGGTAGTGGGCTGTGACAAAAAGTTTTACGCTAAAGGCGTCCATCATCACCACGCCGGAATGGATTGACAACCTTGATTTATCTGAAGTCAAGGACACGGTAAAATATCGGAACGACCTTGAACTTACTAATGGAACAGGTGATTTGCAGGCAGATGGATGGTACAGGGATCAGATGCCCGTAGGCCCCTCGACGACAATTGATTTTGATTTGACTTCCATGTCGCGGATTTTTATGGGAGGATCAAGAAGCCAGCATTACGACTCGATAAAATATTTATTTATTGAAAATACTGGTGACGTAACCATATACGTGGGTGGCTCTATTCCGACGAATTCGTGGTCCAAAATGGCGGCTGCTATAGAAATTGAAAAGGGCGGTATATTTCTTGTTTATAACCCCCAGAGCGGTTGGCC
>CETC01067661.1_pt1 | contig 24160 bp, 27 predicted proteins | sample 326911 | NCBI WGS metagenome assembly CETC01 (sample SAMEA2622694, study PRJEB7988) | marine metagenome | isolation source: saline water (ENVO:00002010), including | reverse complement strand
TCGCGTTTCGTCCACTTATCATATGAATTTTCACTAGATGAAGGCTTGTCAACTGTGCCCGGAGGAGATGGTGGTGTTGGTTCTAATTTTGGTGGTTCCGTTGCAACCGGAAGATCTTCTGGTGTTGATCCAAAACGAGCTAACAAACCTGAGTGTATATAAATCAACATATCGCCAGAATCCATTTTAATTTTTGATCCTGGTGGGGATTTTGTCCAAACCTCCAATGCTTTTTTGTTTGTTATTTTTCCTAAGTCTAAACTAAAAGACTCTTCAGCTAGCCATTTTTCATCAACAATCTCGATTGGCACCCATTGCCCATCTGGGCTTCCAACGTGACCTTCTCCAATTTTTCGTACTTTGGTTCCATGAGGAAGGTCGGTTCCGATTCCTGGGACACCGCCTTGCTTTCTTAAATCTGTCAAAGAGATGATCGATAAAGGACCTTTATAATTCCAATGGTCTTTCAAGGGAGGCACATAAGCTTCCGGGTGCCACCTAACCATCGCTCTATAAGGGTTTCCGGCAGAGTCTTCACCTTTAATATTAACGTAGTGAGTGGCTGATCCTTTTGCACCAAGTTTTGATTCTGCGTCTGGGTCTGTCGGAGACCATGGAGTATTTGTGACTTGTTTTTTATCTTCGTCGCCAGTATCATCAGCGGATCCGCCGGTACCAGGAAATCCAATTGATTTTAAATGCTCTGCAAACGCAGCTACATCAATATTAATTCTAGCTACAAACCTAAGAGAGCTTGAAGTTAAATTTATGCCAGAATCTTTATCTATGCGAATTGACCATTGCGGAGCAAAATCAGCAGGAGCATTTTCATAACTTGTTCCCCATACAGGAACTTTTATGTTTTTGCCCTTTACTTTTATACCTTCAGTTAAAGACTCATATGATCCATCGCTATCATCGTATCCAAGATCAAAGTGATTTCTAAACGCCTCATCAAAATATGAATCAACCTGGTCTACTGTATATTTTGGAACAATGTTTGGCTTACCTAGAACACCATGCTTAAGCTCAGAGTTTTCATTACTTAAAAATATATTTCTATAAGCATGTTTTAACGCTGCACGTGCTGCAGGTATTGCCTCTGATGGAAAAACATTTCCCTGGTCAACGCTTGCCGCTAGTTCTGGCGCAGGGGCGTTACCCTCGCCAAGTATCTTTTCAACATCTTTTAAAGCCATAAAATTACCATTAATTAGTATTGTTGTATTGACTACAAATAAATCTCGGGCCAGTTGGTTTTAAATAATTAGCATCATAACCAACTAAATTAGTAAGTAATGTTAACACAGAAGTTTCTGTTTTTGTAGTTAATTCTAAATTACACTGAAAACCTGACTGCATGCACTGTTCTGAGGGCGCTGTTGGAATTCCATAAAAAGGAGAAAGATGCGTGTGAGTAGAAACTGCTTGATTCATTTTCATCTGATATTTCATAAAACCATGCACAACTTTTGTTAGATCAGAAATATGCCTAAGTAATTCTTCAACACCTTTTTTAAGATTATGACCCTTCACTAAAGGTTGTAGATCGCTGTCGTCATTTCCTGCAATTAAATCAATGTTGCCAACAGACATTGATTCGCCGCCCTGAGAGTTGACAGGATCGGCGTTTGTGACTAATTTTATTCCCTCGCGGGCCATGACGCGTACGCCGTCCGCTTTAATACCAATCGCAGATTTACCCTCCGGACAGCCCGCTGTTCCTTCACACAGTTGAAAATTTTTATCTATATCTGTTTTTTGACTTAATAATATTCGAGCAGCATCTCGTTGAAAGTTTGGGTCTGTAACAAGTGGTTGTCCGTCTTTATCTTTAGTGACCGGATTCGCACCACCTAAACCAGCGACGATATCAATCTGATCGCAATGCGTATCTCCTTTTCCTCCATAGCCGCTCGCTCGGGAAGCAGGACGGTCGCGACCCATAACAATAAAGGAGTTACCCATTTTGCCTTGCATAACCTCTTCACCTTTTGCAACAATTCTTTGTGAAGAAGCCTGCAAGCTTCCTTCGCCCATAAGACCATCTAAGCCGGCCTCAACTTTATCTTTTGCAGAAACTTTCCCCATAAGACTGGCAGCTTTTTCATCGATACCAGTTCGATCAATGGATTTTTTATAAAACTTATTAGGTGGCGGTGCAATTGATTGTGCGCCTTTTTCTTTTTTTTTGTTTTTATTATCCTGCGTGTCTTCTACTGCTTTTTTTGTTTCAGCTTTTTTAGCTTTATCTTCTTCGGTGCTGGTAGAATCTTGCGGTTCATCCGGTATTTCTTGTGGTACAGCTTTCGATGGGTCTTCTACTGCGCCCGGAGGAATATGTGCATTTCCTGTTAAATCACTTTTGTTGGCAATTGCATAATCCGGATATTTTGCTTTCATTAGCGTAAAGTGAAGATCCGCCTCCTCTTTGTTTTGGGTTTTTAAGCTGGTGCTTCCACCATGATAATGACCAGTGGCATCAGAAACCTTAATGGTATATACTACTGTACCCATTATGTCAAACTTATCTACTTGAATTTCAGTTGCTGCCATTATTATCTCCTAGGGTTGTCCTGGCAATTGTTTTGCGCCTTTTAATTGAAAATGATGATCATCTGGTGTTTTCCACAAACCTCCCCATCTCCAACCATGCTCCATCATAATCTTAATCCAAAGCTTTATATCTCCTTCCCAAAGCGGCTCCGTACCAGTAAAGCCTCTTTTTTTCATTCTAGCTCTAGATTTTTCAGATTTATAAACTTCAAACATTTCAGGAGCTTTTGACGCATCAAACCCCCACCTTCCATGAAACAATGTTTTTTTAGTTCCATATGGATTTAAGTCTGCCATAACATCAAACGCTGCGCCCCAGGCATGCATGGAGAGGTGATCAAATATTTTTCCTCCCCCTCGTGCGAATCTGGCGTAATAGTGACCACTAAGATGCGTTGGCCTAAATCCAGATTTACTACATGCAAGCTCCCAAGATTTGGTCATAATCGGAGCGCAAAGTCTGTGTAGGCGAAGTTTGTACTCATATGTACCAGTTCCACTTCGGCACGTTACTTTAAGGCTTACAATATTTGCCTTAACCCAGGCTGGATCAGCTTTAACTTGTGCTTTGTTTGGATTGGGGCGAGTAAAACTAAACGTTCCGTACACTTTATCTCTTTGTTTGTCGTTAACTGGAATTTTAAAATTCTCTGGTGCGACGCCATTTAAAGATGTGCCACCAAACATGCTTCCGCCGCCGGCTCCGCCGCCAATAAATCCATTTTTACAGAAGGCCGGGAGGCCACCTCCTGCTCCTCCGCCAACTGCAGTGCCTGATCCGGATGTACCAGTAAACTCTTGGCAAACTTTTATTTTTGAATTTAAAGCTTTTTCTTGTTTTTTAAGAGCATTTTGTTGCGTTTTTAATCCTTTTATTTGCTCGTTTGCTGCAGGATTGAGCTTTCCCCCTGATTGTTTTGAAGGATCTGTGGTGATTGCTCTTATTTGTTTTTCAATAGCTTTTTTATCTTCTTTTACTTTTTTAAGTTCTTCTTGATATTGTTTTAACCTAGATGCTGCTTGGGATGTATCATTGCTTTTTTTCTTTGCTGCATCTAATTCAGCACGCAAATTTGCTAATTCAAGCTCTAGCTGAGCGTCCGCAACTCTTTGTTCTGCTGTTTCAATAGCTTTTTTTTGCTGTGCTTTTTGGCCAACCCCTAAAGAACTTGTGTCCATCTTTTTTAATTTTTCTAACGTAGCTGTCTCTTTTTGAAGTTTTGCCTCTGCTTTTTTAACTGCAGCATTACTAGGCTGAGGTGCTGGCTTTTTAGGAGTAGGGGATTCTGGTGTTTTATCTTTGGGAGCCGGCTTTGCATCAGGCGTTTTTGGTGTTTCAGGTGCGGGCTTGTCATCTTCTTTGGGTTTTTCTGGACTTGGAAGTGTTGCGTTTCCTGTCTCAGGATTAAACACCAAAGAAAACATTGCACAATTTCCATGTAATCCACCGGGTGTTCCTTTGGCATATGCCGGCGTACCTTTGTAGAGTGCTCTGTGGGTGACCGTTTGTTTACTATTGTTGTTTAACTTAATAGAAACAGGCTTTGAACTTTTTAAAGCGGTTTCAGCAACACCGAGACTGGTCATAAAAGCTATACTATTATCGGAAGGTTTAGCACCAGTAGTACCTGGCGTGAAGCCTCCAGAGCCTCTTCCAATCGGCATTAAAATAAACTGTATTGTGTGGCCGGCGCCAGGATATCCTTTTGAGTCTCCTTTAATATATTTATTGTATATATTATGGGTTACTGGCTTGCCGCCATAACTATAGTCGCAATCAGACAAAATAATTCGCTGAGGCTTGACTTTGCCAAAGTCACCAGTGTTTGCGATGTTCTGCAATGCGTTTCCGCCCCTAGAGTGACCTTGCATTGTTATCCATGCAGGTGCGCTTTTTACTTTAAAATGTTTTTGCAAGACAGCCATAACTTGATTGTGAAATTGAGTGAAAGTGCCTTCGTCTCCTTTTCCAGAAAAAGTAGTGCCTTTTCCAGACTTTCTTTTGTTTTTTGAGCCTTTGGACCAACTACACTCTGGAAATACAAAAATAAAATTTCTTCCTTGTTGAACTAATTTACGCATCCAGTATGCAACTCTAATTTTAAAATCTCCACCTTGGGTATAGCGACCATCTCCAACTGTAGAATTTCCGCCAACATTTTGCTCAGCTTTTTCAACAGTTTGTCCATCTGGATTGCCTCCTGAGCCAAGAAATGCTTTTCCAAAACCACCGTTTCCATGAAATGCGTATATTAATTCATAAGGCCCCGAAGTATCAGTAACATATGGTGCAAATATAAATGTTTCGCGACCTGGAGATCCACTTCTGGGTGTCGGCCTGTCTTTGTGGTCTCCAGCACCATTAGCAGACAAGTGGCCTAACCAAGCCATACCAGAGGGGCACTTGCCACCATTAGGCCCAAACAAAGCTGCCTTAATGTGAGCCTCCGTTCTTTTGTCGGCGCCCGGGCCAACTATAAAGCCCTGCAGTCCGGTACCTTTTCTTTTACCTCTTGTGGGAATTCCACTGTGGCCTAGGCTGGCCATTGTTGTTGTCATGCCACCGCCGCCGGGTCCGTTGACGGCAAACCCACCAGGACCACAAAGCAACTGTGGCAATAGTTGTTTTACAATTTCTTCAACAGAAAGTTCTTTGCACGGCCTTATGTATATGCCGTCTGTCATTTCCTGCTTATTAACATAATCAACCCAAATCAAATCACCTACTTTGGGTTCTTGTACTGCGAGGCTCTGTCCAACAAATTGATCGTGCATAGATATACCTATCAAATCATTATTGTCAGTTGGCCATGGAATATCTTGATGTATTTCTGGTATTCTAGCTATTACTTGCCAAAAGTTTTTTCCGTCCTCTTTGGCTATTTCTGAACGCCAATTACCTACTGTTTGAGTGCCGCCTTCTTTTGGAAAAACATATAGTACAACAGCTACATACGGGCCAGTATTAGCAAGATTGTCAAAACCGTATATTTTTTCGGCTGCTTTTTTTGCGACACCAAAAATTGTTTCCTTGTCTGATTGGAAAACAGGACCAACGTCTTTTTTCTTAATTGGATTAAAGTAGCCGTATCCTTTGCTTTGCCATTTTTGCCATGGAGATATTGACATTGTTTTTGTTCCTTATTTGTTTTCTTCGTTAAGTAGGTCAAATATCTCACTTTTATCTGCCTCAGATAAGACAGTTGAGGCGCTTTGTTTTTTTTGTACCAAGGCGCTTACTTTTACTAACTGCTCGTTTGATCTCTGTAGCGTCTCTAAGTACTTTGCTGCTACAGCACCAACTTGTTGATGTCTGGAATCGTCTACTTTAAGATGCTTCATTAAATCTGTTAACAAAGACATTGCTAGTGCCCTATCTGACTTAACATTTACAACCGCCTGCTCTAAAAGGCTATCTAGATCTTTTTTCATAAATTACCGTCATCCCACTTCTTTTTGAAATTTTTATATTTTTCTCTCATTTTATTAAGATTATTAACGATCTGTTTTGTATTTAAACCCGTTATTTCTCTCATGTATAAATAAATAGCTTTTTTATTAAAAATTTCTATGTCTTCGGAGTTTTCAAATAATATTTTTATAGCTTCTAGTACTTTTTTTTCGTTGTGTTTTAGTTTTATACTATCCCAGCTGTTGATCTCGCACCAAAACAAACTCCAGAACTCATGTCTTTCTCTGTCTGACATATATGGGTGACGTGTAGACATATACTGAAGTTCAACTTCTCCAGACATGTCATCATGATAAACCTCTCTTTTTACTGCTTTGCTGTTTTTCTTAACGCGGTGAATAAACCAATTTTTTGTAATTACACTAAAATAAGAAAAAGCCTTTGACCCTGTTGAGGGATCATACTTGTCTAATATTGTTGTTAGCCAAATCTTACACTCGTCTTTTAACAAGTCAATGTTAGGCAGCGTAGTAAACTTATACGTATATACAATTTTATCTACCATTTCATCAAAAGCCGGCTGTATATAGCTTATATAAAGTTCTGTTCTTACTTTATTGCAGTCAGATTTAACATAATCTATTATGGCGTTTTCATGAACTTTGGTAAAATAATTATTTTTTTTACGGGGGCGTCTCGTTTTTTTCGGTTTGGTATTGCTCATCAATATTATCCTCTTCATTTAATTCTGTTTTTTGCCCCTCTAAAAAAGAATATTTGTACATATAATCTTCAAAATCATCGGCAACTTCACGTGAGTGATCAATTAGGGCCTGTAGAGTAGTGTCGCCATAAAACATCTCTAATTCGTGAAGTGAATTTACATGATTTTCAAAATTATTAGCTGAGGTAATAAGATCTTGCAGATCCACCACCATTTCTTTTTGTTGGTTTATTAACTTTCTAATAAACCACACTGCCAGCAGATTTCCCAAACAAGATAAAAATAAAAGAAAAGATAATGGACCTGTCAAATACATTAGTAAAACTGAGTTTATTATCAAAGATACTAAAATTATATAATGCTGCATTTTCAAGGAACATACTCCGCTTTTTTAAGTTTTTGTTTTTCGCTTTTGAGGTCTTTTTTAAACTCTTCTATGCTTGTTTTTACAACGCTGCCTGGCTTACTATTGTCATCATTTAAAGCTTCGCTTTTTTCAATAGAAAACCTAGACAGCATTTTAATCATTTGGCCTTCTTCTTCACATTCAGTACAAACCTCTAAAGTTTCGTTAATAGAGTGTTTTACTTTTGTGATGAAAGAGCATTTTTTACACTTATACGTATATAGTGGCATTAACTGCCTTCTTCGGCCAAGCCTTCGTTTATTTCAAAGACCGGGGGGTTTGTGACTTCTAGCGTATTGTCTTTGCCGTGCACAAAGTTTAATTCGCGCAAAACAGGCACAATGTCTGATTGTTCATATAAACTTTTTTGCAAGCACATCATTAGTGCTCCAATTGATTGATCACTTAAAACCATTATCTTTCCTCCTTTTCATCAATAGATTTGGCTCTTTCACTCAAGACAGTAACCGCTCGTCCAGCTAATTCTTTCCAGTCTTGCTCGGGCCTTACTTCCAAATTAGTAGTCCAGGCACCTTTGATAACACTAACATTCGAATCTAGCGAGTCAGCGTAGCTCATAAAAGCGTTAATATCTTTTGGAAAACAACTACCTCCAAAACCTAGTTTACCATCAGGACCTGGCACGTGCAAGTGAGAGTCTGCCAATCGACCGTCAGCGACGGCGCCATAAAGAGCTTGATGCCAGTCTACACCTGATTTGTCTGCAATTCTTTTCATTTCATTTGCGAAAGAAACTTTTACAGCAAAAAACACATTATTAAAATACTTAATAAATTCTGCTGTATTATAATCTGTTTTAACAAAATTGCAGTGCATAAATCTTTTTTCGTAAAGAGATGCCACCTTAGAAACATGCTTGTCTTTGCCGCCTAACACAATCCTTGCTTGATTTAAAAAATCAAATTTTGCTTTTCTTTCTGTTAAAAACTCTGGATTGAAAACAATATTTAGCTTTGGATATGTTTCCGCTAATTTTTTTGTAGTGCCAGGTAAAACAGTAGATTTTAAAACTATGACATTATCTTTACGATTGTTTACTTCATTAACTTTTGAAAAAACATCATAAACAACATCTAGATTAATTGTGCCGTCTGAATTCATAGGAGTTGGTACGCTAACAAATACGATGTCGGATTCATTAACCACCTCCGTAAAAGAATTTAGAGAGCGACGTGGGTCTTTGTCGTGAATCAACACTTCAACCGCAGGGCTAAACCCAAATGCCATAGCGTTTCCAACAAACCCATTTCCAATAATACCAACTTTATTAATCATTTTTTACTCCCATAAAACAATTTCTTATACCCTCTTCAATAGACATTTTTGTTTGCCAACCTAAATTCTTGAGGGGTTCTGTATTCGCCTTAGTCAACATAACATCGCCCGGGCGCTCTTTAATGTAATCGAAAGCAACCTCGGGAAAAACATCGTTAACGATATCCTTAACCTCATTAAGAGAAATATTGTCTCCTGTTCCAACATCAAAATGCTGGCCATTGAATCTATCCTTATAGTCCATAGCAAATATATTAGCGGCAACTGCATCGTGCACATATAACATATCTCGTCTTTGAGACCCATCACCAGTAATATACGGCGTGTCTCCATTCCTAATATAGTGCATCCAGTTTGCAATTGCTGTTGCGTATGGTCCGCTCACCTCTTGATCCTCTGAATAGACATTAAAGTATCTCAATGATACTGTATCTAAACCATAGATATCAGCATAAATCTTACACTCTCTTTCTGTTGTAAGTTTTTGCAAAGCATATGGGCTAGTTGGGCCGTCGCCGTTTCCTACAACAGAAGACGAACTAGAATAAATAACTCTCTTCACTCCATTCTTGGCTGCAAAGTTTAAAACATTGCTTCCGGCAAGAATATTATTCGCCGCTGTAATCACTGGCTCTTCTATACTATACCCTACCCTAGGAATACATGCCAAGTGAAAAATATATTCAGGACTAAAATTTGCCCAAATAGGATGAAATTTTTTATTCGAATCCTCAATTAGTCCCTGTAAGCCGTTGATGTCTTTACCATATTCTCCAGCTACATCGATTCCCATCACTTCGTGGCCAAGTTCTTTTAATTTGTTATATAAGCGCGAGCCAATATACCCGCGATGCCCAGTTACCAAGCATCTAGCCATGGTTTTCTCCTTTTATGTTTTGTCTATTATACTACAAAAAGTTTTTATGTACAGGTTTTTTATTTTTAAATTGATCTAAAAATTCATTTAAATTATCACCCACACAAAGAGCAGGACACTTTTTAATATCCAGCTTTTCCAGTTGTTTTTTTCTTACGTCGCTATCCCATATTTCATGAAAGTTTTTTATTTTTATATTACCGACCCAGCCCTTGGGAACCCCAGACAAAGAACAGCACACATACACATCACCAGTTGCCGTAATTGATGTTGCTTTAAAAGACTGTGCGTGACAATGATTGTAGGTTCTTCTTTCGGCTGTACCAGATAATATCTTTTCATATTTTCCTTCGTCAATATACACAGAAAAATTATCCTCTTCATATGCTTTTAGTTTTTTAAATATTGTCTGTAATTCCTCAGAAGATATTGACTCGTAATCATACAAAAAACCAAAACTAGGTCTCATTTGAACATAGTCAACTTTAGCATTCTTGCAAAGTTCAACAAATTTCCAAGCATTTCTATCCATATCAGGAAATTGATTAGTGATAAAACCAACGCCGATGGTTACATCTAAATTTTGTTGTTGTTTAATTTCAACTAGTTTTTTAATGTTTTTAATTGTTAGATCAAACTTTGCTTTAGTGCCGTGCGTACGCTTGTGAGTTTCTTGATCGTATGCATCTAAAGAAATTCTAATCCATGTAAACTTTTTTAAAATCTCTTCCATTGGAAGTTTGTGAAATCTAGATCCATTAGTAATTAATCCAATGTCATATCCAGCATCGTGCGTTTTGTTGATAATTTCTGTAAATTTTTTGTGTACTGTAGGCTCTCCTCCGCCTGTGTAGTTGATTCCTATAGTTCCTGTTTTTTTGAATGATTCCAAAAGATTCTCAACCATGTCCATAGATAAGTTGTTGTTATCGTTTTCAATTAAGTCAAAGTCGATACACCCGGGACAATTGTGGTTGCACACGTTAGTTAAATCTACTTTAACTGTTACTGGTCCACTAGTATCTCCAGTATTTTGCCACTCAGTAAATTTTTCTGGATGGTGTAATACTTTATTTGCCTTAAGAAAGCTCACTTTGGTTTCTCCAAGTTGATGCCGTTTAGATCATAAACATCTTGTGGTACGTTGCAGAGTGCTTGTTTCGCAAAATCATAACCTTTAAATGATAAAACCGTAACCCATGCATTACCTGGATTTGCTGATTCGTAAGCTCGACGTAGTTTTTTATCTCTGAGCATACTGACCTCTTCATCAATTTTATAAAGTTCTTTTGTTGTGTGTCGAGGAAAAATAATTGGTTCATGCCCAGCCTCGCTTAAATAGGTTGCTAAGCCTTTATAATTATTTAAACTATATTTATTTTTTTCACTTTTTTTCTTTTTTGTTTCTCGCGAGTGAGAAACTACGACATCGCATTTATTTAAGATATTTTCTTTTAAACTATCGAGAACATCGTTATCTAGGTGATAAAGAATGTCTGAAGCGTACGCCGCATCAAAATCGATTTTTAAATTATGTAAATTTGAAATTTGTTCTTGGTGATAAAATATACCTCCCAATGAATCTCTAGAATGTGAGTCAACAAATTTAGCACAAGTTGACCAATCGCCAACATCAATAACATGCACATTTTTAGCGCCGCCTATAGTTTTAATAAAAAAAGCAGAAAGGCTGCACATTCCTCCAATGTCCAAAACATTTTTTCCTTTAAACAATAAAATATCATCTATAAAATATTCAAATTTTTTAAAGTATAGATCGTTACCGTCAAAACATCTTCTTGTGTTTTGATCTGCGCGCTCGGATTGTTTAAATTCTTCATATAATTTAACCCAAGCTCTAGCTACAGATTCGTAACCACGCTGGTTAAGTACGTTTATTACGTGATCAGCGTTTTTATCATTTATTCCTGGTACGTATCCCATTTTTTTCTCCGTTAGTTATTAGTTGATATATACTACAATATTTTTCAATACACTCTTTCCAACTAGGTGGACTATATTTGTTGTTAGAAAATTTTTTTAGTAATAATATTTTTCTTAAGTCTTCCCAGTTATTAAATATATGATTATCTCCAACTATTCCAACACTGGCTCCTCCGGAAGATATTGCATAAGTTGGAATTTTACAAGCCAAGCTTTCTAGAATATGGTTAGGGCAGTTTTCATATTCGCTAGCGCTAACATATACATCATGTTTTCCTAGGGCTTGGCCTAGCTTGGGGCCCGACAGAGGAGCAACTACGATTGAATTTTTAAAAGTACCTCTTTCCCTGCCAATATATGTAAATGTAAAATCATCATTTTCTTCTAGAAAACGATCTATAGCTTCATATATATCAAAACCCTTTCCTTTGTTGTCGGACCAATGGTGCGTAACTATGTTAATTTTATTATTATTTATTTTTTCCATAGGCTTAAATATATCTTTATCTACACCGTTAGTCGCTACATAATTACTAATACATTTCCAGCCTTTATCTAAAAAAAACTGTTTAGTCCACTCGCTTACAAAAATAGAAGCATCGAAAATACCGCTATAGTGAACATAGGCGTCATCTCGCCATGGTTTAGAGCCATACCTTCCCAAGTCCATATCATTAACCCTGTGAACGATCTTTACCTTGGGATTGTATTTTTTGTACCTCAAACACATGTCCGCGCTGGCACCTAGAGAGTCTGAGTGAACGTCCTGTAAATGGATTACATCAATATCATCATCCCAAGTGTTTACTACTTCGTGGCCCAATTTGGTAGCATGAGAAAAAAGAGCTTGCACAAATTTATTGCCGCCTCCCCATGGGCCGTTAACTATCTTTCTATTTACAAATATTTTCATAACTAATTGCGCTTATTATAATCTATTATTGGTTGTTTTGTTCAGCTATAATTTCAATACTGATTTTTAAATTTAACAGTCAAGCCATCATAAATTTTCTTATGATTGTAGTAGCTTTTTTCTAGATCTGTGTTTACCTTATCTTCAAAACCCTCATCTAAAAAGCTAAAGTCCCAATAATCCATATTTTCTTTTTTAACCAACCTGCCTGACTTCATCAAATCATAAGCATGCATAAACGATCTTTTATAATGCTCTGGAAGCGCATTTAAATGGTCCATATTGTAATGTTTGAGTCCATCCCGAATCATCCTATTGACAAACGCGTTGCATGCCTTGCTGGGCCTCTGAGAAAAGTCGTGCAGGTTTGTAAATATCTTCTGACTAGAAAATTTCAACTTAGATTTTTTCCCAAAATAGTTTTCAGGTTTTGGAACATTAGCAATCAAAGAATTATCTTCGTCTAACCTTACAAGACATCTTCTAGAATAAACTTGCGGAGTTGCACCTCTAAACTTATTCATGAAATAATCAAAACCATAACCTTCCACATTATCAATATCTGGACAATGTTGTTTAAAACTTGCAACTAAATCCTTCATCCCATCAAATGGCAGGCGATCAGAATCAGACCTTACAAAATATTGATAGTCTGAATTTGAGGCTATTTTAGCAAATCTTAAAAATTTATCTGAAAATCCGTCTTCTCCACTGAGAATTAGTACGTTTTTAAACCCTAACTTTTCATAACACAACTTTGCTAAAGGCGTTGTTATTTCATCAACATCAAATATTGCAACAAGGCAGTCATCCATTGCTATTCTCCAAGTACTCTAGTATTGGTTTGTGAATCATGGTGTTTTTGTCTTGAAATGTAACCTTGATTCCTGCTTTGTAAAACTTATCTAGATCTAAATAATTGGCTCCAGAAACGCCAGAGATATATTCTGTCGCACTGTTTTTAAGGCATATGTCAACTAGTCTGTCAGTGCCCTTAAGATCTGTTGGTTCATCGTAGTAAATTTCAGTATCAATTTTTAAAAGTTGTGCAATGCTTTTAATAATGTTAGTGTTTGTCTTGCATAAGTTTTCTGATATGTGTTGATCTAAAGCTTCAAGTGTCCCAGAGTATTGTTTTAGATTTAATTTTATTTTTTGCCAGTCCTTATCTGGGTTTAAATAAACTTTTTCATTTATCGGTCGAAGACCTTTTTTAACACTCATTGTGTGCCATTTGTTATCAATGTTAAATCTATTTTGATAGCCATTTTTTTCAAATTGACAATTTGTTAAAAAGATAAATTTGTCTGCTAGTTGCATCTTTTGAAAAAACGGATACCATGGCATAAAGGCTGGCTGGTGTATTGTGACTTTCATATTATTCTCTCTTTAAAAGATATACTGTAAAATCGTTGTCTAGGTAATCATGTCTAAACAAAAATGGTGTTGAGAATCTTCTTAGAATCTTGAGCACTTCTTCAGGATAGCATCTTCGAAATCCTTTTTGCGTTTTTTTTAAGAAAAAATTTGACAGAAAATTAATAATTACACCTTTTTTAGCTAATAGAAGCATGTGGTTTACTTTCTCATAAACATTGTCTTCCCAGTTTTTTTCGTCAAAACAAAAAACTCCGGAGGCTACGACCCAATCATATTCAATATTTCGCTCAAGATGACTTTTGATATTTTCATTATAGACCGTTAAAAGAGGGTTGTTTTTTTTAATTATTTGTACAAAGTCTTCGTTAGTGTCGATACCGCAGTAATGTGCATCTATTTTTTTTGATTGGAGATATTTTGCAAAATCTCCAAAACCACAACCAATATCTAAAACAGATTCGCCGGAACTTATGCCAGCTTCTAGTATTGTTTGAAATCTTTTTTCCTGAGAGCATCTAGATCCCCAGCCCAAAGACCTTACGTCTTTTGGGCCAAACTCAACAAGCTTTTGCTTATAAAAGCTATCTTTAAACGACGTCATTATTGTTTATTACCCAACACGCTTGAAATTAGCATGCCTGTGTTTCCAATAGATCCTATAATTTTGCAAACCTCAAAACACTCTGCATACTTAACTCCAATCTGGTTGCCTCTAAACCTAGCTAGCGAGTAGATCGCTTCTATATCTTGTTCCTTAAGAAATTGGTAACACTTAACTGATGCTATCTTTTTTTCAATCGTTTCTGTAATGTCAATGTATACGTGGCTTCTAAAACTATCTGGCGTTATACCGCCTAGTGTTAGCTGTTCGTACATCAAAACAGATATGTTGTTTTTTCTCGCTGCCGCAAAAGTTGCGTGGGCTACTGCTTTGTGGTCCTGATGTGAGTCGTGATCCCATTGTGTAAAAATAGTATCCGGCTTATAATCCACTATTTGATCGTCAATTGCTTTTACTAAAGTTCTATTAAATCCAAAAGTATACGGATCCATATCAAGCACGTGCACAGAGGCGCCTAACACGGCGGCAGAGCTTTCCTGATATTCCCATCTAGTTTTTTTAGCTTTATTAATTTTTCTTCCATCGCGAGACTCACAAGGAATTATGCAAACAAGCAAGCACACTTCATGACCCTCTGCAATAAACTTTGCAATCGTACCACCCATTGACACTTCTGGGTCGTCAGCGTGGGCGCCTATAACTAAAATTTTCATTCTTTTTTTTCCTTTTCCTGCCTGTAAAGAATTTCTGCGATATTAAACTGCCACTGATAGTCAATATCAAATGCCTGCTGTTCATCTACAACATATATTGGTGGATCATTCTTTTTTGTAAACGTGCCAGTGTGAACTCCTTTTGGAATCCACTCACACTTCCCACCGTATAAACAATGAGCAGCTTCATAAAATGGCTTCATCTCTTTGGTGCTTAGTGTTTCAACATGATCATACAAAACAGGATTCTTGTTGTAATCCCATATCATATTTTTCTTTTCGAAGACAGCAAAGAGGCCGTGATCATCCGGTGAATCAAGAAATTGTTTGACAAATCCGTCAATTGTCTCAATCTTCATCAAAGGACAACAACCGCTAATCAAAACATAATAATCAAATCCTAGCTTGTCGTGCCACTCTAAAATTTGAGGTAGCGTTTTTTCATATTCGCTAGATTCTCTTGTTCGCTCATACACATTAATATCGTGTTTTTTTGCAATATCCACTAATTCTTTATCGCATGCAGATAAATATATGTTTTTTTTCGGTATGACTGAGGAAGTAAGAAGCTTTTCAAGTATTATGTCTGTTAGTGTTGTATCGTTAAATGGTTTTATCATTTTTTTTGGAATTCTTTGAGAAGAAAGCCTAGCAGAAACAACAAAAAGTGTGCTCTTAACATCTTTCATTATAACGTCCAACCTCCATCAATAACAATGTTTTGTCCAGTTATATATGATGCTGCGTCAGACGCCATAAAAACCATTAGACCTTTAAGATCATCAGGGTTGCCGATTTTTCCCATCGGAATATTCGCCTCTAGCTTGTCGATAAAGCCTTTGTGCTCTTGTACTTTTTTAGATGGAAAAGCTCCAGGTGATATGCAATTGATACGAATGTTATCTTTAGCGTAATATTTCGCATAATATTTTGTCATGTGTATAATACCCGCTTTTGCAACACCATAATTTGGTGGATTAAAAAAATCTTTATGTACATTATAAACACCAAAGTCAGGAATGTCAACACCATACATTGAAGAAATATTAATAATATTTCCACCAGAATTATTTTTCATATGCGGTATAGCAAAATGCATACACGTATATGCGCTGTTTAGTGTTCCTTCAATTCCATGTAACCAGTCAGCCACCGACATGTCTTCTGGTTTCGAACCAGAACAGAAAAAAGCATTATTAACTAATAAATCAATTTTGCCATATTTTGAAACTACAGTTTCGAAAGCAAGTCTTATAGATCCCCCATAAGACACATCCATACTAACAAAGTCAACCCCAAAAGTTTTGTCAAATTTCTCTTCAAACTTTTTTCTAGATCGCCCTGCGACAACCACAATAGCGCCGGCTTTTGCTAAAGCATTCGTAAAAGCTGTACCTAAGTGTCCATAGCCACCGGTGACAACTGCTATTTTTCCATCCAAACGAAACATACACTACCAATTTGTTGGCAGGACCATACTATCATAATTCTTCTGTAAATTTAACAAGTTTTTATAATTTGCTTGGGTCGCATGCATGCTTTTATCATGATCTAAATTAACTATTAAGTTTTCATATGAGTCAATTCCAAAAACTATTTTATCTATATTGTCGTTTAACAAAGCAAAGTTCATGCACATATGAGATATTGGGATTTGTTCTTTTTTTGCTATATCTTTTATTATCTTTAGTGCGTCTAGAAATGAGAAAAACTTTATTCTTTCTTTTTTTGTCAGATCTTTAAAAAACAAACCCTGCAAAAAGATAGACCGTGCGTGGGTTTCTACATTGTGTTTTCTTAAAACATCAAAAGAATATGAAAATCTTTGATCAACTATATTATATGGAAACTGCACAAAATCAAATGGTATTCTGTTGTTCATCAGATATGTTATTTGAGCTGGATAATATACAGAAAACCCTACCTTTTCAACCAATCCTTGTTTCTTTAAATCAATAAACTGATTCCAAATGTCTGGTCTTGTTTTCATCACAGAAAAATCATGCAAAAAACATCCATGGATCTTGTCTTTTTTTAGATTCTTAAGGCTCTTGTAAAACATTTTTTTTACATCGATATCTTTTTTAGGAGATATCTTTGTTATAATTTCAATGTTTGTAGCCGCTCTTTTTCCAATAATCGTCTCGCTATTGCCGTATGCTGACGATGTATCTAAACAGATTTGCCTGTCATTTACAAGAGAAAAGACTCGATCTAGATCTCGTGAAGATAATTTGCCATTGTTATTGATTCCGTAATTTAATCCAAACTGTGCTGTGCCTAATATTAGTCTTGATTTAGCTTTTGCCATTCGTCCCTCAATAGTCCAAGCAAATAGCTATCCCAATATTTACCGTCATTATAGTAGTTTTGTCGCAAGCAGCCTTCGTCTACAAATCCTAAATGTCGGTATATGTTAATCGCTTGATTGTTGCTGTAGACCTCGCACCATATCTTGTTTAGATTAAGTTGCTCAAAGCCATATTTAAATAACGTTCTGAGTGCGTCGGAACCATACCCACCACTTCTATAGTGCTTGTTTCCAATGTATACAGTAAATTCTGCTTTTCTACTAATCCAATTAATGTAATATAAACCGCAATGACCAAGCAGTGTATTAGTTTTCTGATCGCGAATTTCAAAATCCACCTGATCTTTGTTTTTCATAACTCTATTATGAAACCAATCTTTTTGCATTGTGCTGTTTATTTCTCGATATTCTCTAAAATATTGACGCAAGTTTGGAGTGTTTCTCCACTCTCGCAATTGCTCAATTGACTGTTCTTCAACAGCACATAAATATATTTTTTTACCCTTTATCACTTAATGATCCTCCTAAAGGTTTGAAATTTTTCTGCGTATTGTAGTCCAACTTCCGAGCCGTCTGTGATCATTCTATTAATAACACCAATGATACTTCTAGTGTGCGGCTCTTCCCTCATTTCTTCCGCATAGCACTCTTCAAGTACTTTTATTTTCTTATCAACGTAATTTCCTACATCTATATAAGTGTTTGCAGCAAAATTAGAAACCGGGTTGTAATCCGTTGATGACGGAACAAAGTAAGACATAATGTCAATGCCAGTGCCGTTTTGTGGTCTAAAAACAGTCATTGTTGCTCTGTATACAGTAACATGATCAATATTTAAACAGCCTGGATGGTGCGTTAGAATAATGTCTGGAGTTTTAGTTACGCTTTGTTCTATAAATTTGCAAACTGACAATAGCGAAACGGAATCCATTTCGTTATCTGGAAAGTTGCCAGCTTTATAATCTGATATACCAAGTATATCTGAAACTGCGTCAAGTTTTTTATTTCTATCCCCTAATCCTTCGCCTCTGGCACCGGTGCCGTCAGTAAAAGTTAGTAAAGATACATTGTGGCCCTCATGAGAGAGCTTTGCTATTGTGGCGCCACAACCCAAAGTTTCATCATCCGGGTGGGCCGCTAAAACTAGTACGTTAGACATCCTTCCTCCGTATTGTAAGGTCGCATAGTATTTTTTCTGATTCTAATTTTGGTCGCGAAAATTCTAAAGTATAATCTCCTAAAGAAACGCTAGCGGGATCGTAACCCTCCGCATCCAACATTTGAATATGTCGATATAGCTCATAAAGGTTTGCAGAGTTAAGAGGTAGGGTATTGTCCCTCCTTCTTTTATGTACCTTTGCTTTGGTGTTGTCTTGAGGCACGGGAGTTGGGTTATCAAATATACATTTATCAATCACACTCTTGGATGTTTCAGCAATTGTCATCCAAACATCAAAAAGATTACCCTGCAACGTTACTCCTTTAGAGTAATATATACCACCAGCGTCTACTTTGTCAATCATATCAATCGCGTTTACTTTTGTGTGTAAAACACCTCTTCCTATTTGATTCTGTATTGGGCTTCCGCCTCGATCTTTTGGAAGATTTCCTGTGTGCATAACAACACATTTAAAATTTTCATAAATCTCTTTTGGTACAATATCTGACCAGTGAAAAAAGAAAACCCAATCCGGGTTTATAGACTTTAGAACATTTTCCAGCCCTCTACACGGTGGATTAACGATTAGCCAGTCTACATCGGAATCCTCTTGAAGTCTAGAAAATAAATGATTAGACCAATAATTATCTTTTGTGGCTAGTACGCACTTCATCCTAAAAGACCTCTCGTTGTTATGTCGTTCCAAACTAATATTTTATCTTGCTCAAGATCTTTTGTAGCTACAATATTTCCATTTTCTAGCATATCATAATAGTCGCGTGCGCTAACACAACCAGAAATAGCTGGTCTTTTTGTAGTAATATTATCAAATGTTAAGGTTTCTCCTTTTTTGATATCCGCAAGCACAACTAAAGATCTTTTGGCCGAACTGAATGGTTTTTCGCTTTCTGACGTTCCAGGTTTTGTACCCCTGGCCCTTTCGGCTATCCTGATGTTTCTAACCATTTCTTTTAGCTCATTAGGCTCAACTGCAAATGGATGATCAGGACCCTCAAGTTTTCTAGAAATTGTAAAGTGTTTTTCTATAACTTGAGCCCCCAGCATTACCGCCAATGGCGGAATAACAACCCCTTCAGTGTGATCTGATAGCCCTACTTTAATCGGTATTTGATATTTCATTTTTCGAAGCGTAGTAATGGTATCTAGATATGCCTCCTCATGAGGTGTTGGATATGCGTTGTTGCCATGTAGAAATGTAACATCAGGAGCGCTGTTTTCTTTTAATATATGATCAATAATTTTTCCAACCGTTACCACATCACATCCAATTCCTTTTGTAATAATAAGGGGCAGGCCAGTTTTAGCAGCGTGCCTAACTATCCTGGGATCTGTGGCCTCAAAGCCAGATATTTTAAGTCGCTTGACTCCTAGCTCAAACAATTGATCGATTGCTGGTAAGTCAAAAGGGGTCGACATAAATTCTATACCATGATCATCACAACACTTTTTTAAGTCGCTGTGCCACTCGCGAGGAAGCTCTATCGACTTTATAAGCTCAGGTATTTTTTTATATCCAGCAAAATCTGGAGTAAATTTAGAATATAGCGTCTCCGATGAGTAGGTTTGAAACTTTACAGCGTCGGCTCCTGCGTCCGCAGCTACTTTGATTAGCTGGTATGCTTGCTGTAAGTTTCTATCGTGATTAGCGCCAGCTTCGGCAATCACAAAAGTTTTTTCTTGGTCGTCTTTTTCAAACATTACTTTCATTTATTAACCTCGTAATTTTCAATATCTGTTCTATATTAATATTTTGGTGAATTGGTAAATTCACAATTTTTGTAGCATAATGTTCAGTATTTTTTAAGTTCATTACTCTTTTAAAGTGCTTTGTCTTGTGTAATGGTGGGTAATGAAACGATGATTGAACACCATGGTTTTTTAGTTTTTTACGCAAGTTTTTTCCTGTTTGTTTGTTTGGTATAAAGCTTGCTAAATAATAAGACGAATCTGCGTCGTGATCAATAATTCTTCCGATTGATTGATCGATATTTTCTTTTAAAAAAAGAAAATTTTGTTTTCTTTTTTCTATATTTTTTTTTGCTTTTTTTAGTTGGCTCAACCCAAGAGACGCATTAAGATTGTTCATGTAAAAGTTAAAACCAGTTTGAACAATATCATAAGAATCGCCTTGTGGAGAGCGACCAAAATTTCTATATTTCTTAAAATACGCAGCTTCTTCTTGGGTACTAACCGAAAGTATTCCTCCATTAGACATGCATATTGGCTTTACAGGGTGAAAAGAAAAAAAGACGTAATCAGCTTTAATGCTCGGCGTTATGCAGTGTGCAGAATCAACAACAATAATTTCATCACCGAAAAACTTTTTTTTCTCTACAAAAGAATTAATTTTTGAAACCCCGCCATACAATACTGGCATTAAAATGTTTGGTACATTTTTAAGATTTTTTGCTAACGCCATTCTTTTTTTAGTATAGTCTTCGACATCAAATAGTAAATTATCATCAACATCAACAAATATTAAATTGTGACCATTTTTTTGTGCTGCCCAGGCTGGCGAAACAAACCCTAAAGACGGAGTAAAAACGTTGCATGAGCCCAGCATATCATATATGTAATCGAATAACATGTATGCAGCTGAGCTAGCAGAACTAACAGCTACATTATATTCATGTTTTGAAAATTTTGCAAACTGTGTTTCAAATTTTTCTACGTTCGCACCGAACCCTAGATTTTTACTGTTTAAACATTTTTCTAGAAAACCTAGGTCAGTCTTATCCAGGTCTGGCTCGAAACAATTAATTTGCATCACTTAGCCCCCTGTTAATAAGTTCTACTAAATTAGAAATGTTGCTATCTAAGTGAAGCGACGAATTAAATTCTTTGCCTTCATATTTTACTACAAAATTATGATTTTTGTGAGTATATTGCGGCAAAACAGCTAAAAGGTTGTCCGTAGCATGATAGGTAAAGTCAAGTTCAGTTTTTGCTAACATGTCTTCATGAATTTTCTCGCCTGGTCTGAGACCTATCATTTTTACCTTGTCGTAGTTATCAAACTCTAGTCCTGATATTTGTTTAACAGCTTTAATAATTGCGCCCATTGAAAAAGAGTTTATTTTGGGAATAAAAACCTCGCCTCCCTGAGTTTCAGAAAGAGAAGTTAAAACCGTATCAACCGCGTCCTCAAGGGTGAATAAAAACCTGCTACACTCCATAGACGTAACTGTTATTTTCTTGCCTTGCTTCAATTGATCAAGCCAAAGGGGTATAAACGAACCACGACTTGCAATTACATTACCATAACGAACAGAACTAAAAATAGTTGTTGAGGAATTATAATCATAATTCGTAAATATTCTTTCTGCTATAAATTTTGAAGAACCATAAACATTGACTGGCTGGCATGCTTTGTCGGTTGAAACAAGCACACATTTTTTTACATTGTTTTTCAAGGATGCAATTGCAACGTTTTCAGACCCTAGTACGTTTGTCTTAACGCACTCATCTGGATAAAACTCCATATCATCAATTCTTTTAAGAGCAGCTGCATGGATAACATAATCTGGCCTGTGTAATCTTAACGTAGTGTCTAGTTTGTCTAGATCTCTTACGTCTCCAATAACACGCACAATGCTTTTATCTTGTCCAAAATAAAGTGCTTGCTTGCCCTCGTCGCGACTATAAACAATAATATCCCAGCCAAGATTTTTTATTTTTTTAATTAGGGCACGTCCCAAAGAACCAGTGCCGCCAGTTATTAAAATTTTCATTTTTCCTCTTTAAGTAACACAAATATTGTTTCTACACAATAACACATTAGAGCAAAAAAGTTAATTATTTTATATACTGTAACAATCTTGATGAAGGACAATTTTGATCATTATTAAAATCAGATTGATTTGTTTCAAACATATTGATCTCTAATAGCTGATTGCGTATATTTCCTATCTGTGGATCAATTATCATTGAGTAGAGGTGTTCTGGTACGGAAGAATATGCCTCCAGCATCCTTTGCGTTTTTTCAGCTGTTAGGTCTTGCGTTTTAAAAACAACAACATTAGAACCAACATTTACTAAATCAAAAAACGTACCGGTACCATTAAATAATATATTTAATTTTGCAATTGATGGCAAATAATACAAGCTAGATGGAAAGTTTAAATCTTTGTTTATTACCAGATCTGGTTTTGCTTTTGTATACTCCAGTGGACTAGCCCATCCTTGTTTTGGATATCCTTTTTCTCTATTCTTCCACACCGTCGTATACCCCTCTGATCTAAGGGTTGTTAATAATTCATCAACTAGTTCAGGATATTTTTCAAAATTAGGAGATGATTTTCTTATATGAGTTTCTGATAAAAAACAAACTTTTTTATTTTCAAAATAATCTTCACAAAAAGAATTAAATACTGGCTTGTGTTTTAAAGATTCTAATCGTAAGTTTCCAAAATATTTTGTATCAATGTTAAATTTTTTATACGTCTCAAGATCTTCTTTTCTGCGAACCACGTTTAGATCAATTTTATAGTTTGATTTGTTTAGATCACTTTCTGGGCCCCATGCAAAGTGCACCACTTTTGCAGTACCGGCGGAAGGATACCACAAAGGATATTTGTGATAAGCTCCATGCAAAAAAACAACGTCGGGATTATATTCTTTTAAATCAGAATCAAATTCTATTTTGTGATCCGCTCCATAGTATCGTATATTGGGAATTCTAGAAGTGTTTAGAGCACAGACATCAGAAATAAAATCTAGTATTTTTTGATTGTCATAATAGTAAAATTGTCTTTTTCTATATAATGTGTCAAACACACAAACCCAAACATCATTTCCATGATTAAGAGATTCTATTATTACTGGCAATTGTTCTTGAAAATCTATAATTCCAAAAACGTAAAACGCATGTTTTTTAAAGTGGCTGGCCATATTTATCCTCAATACTTTTCATCATTTTCATGATTACGTCAATTGAGTTTATTTTTTCTTCGATGCGTATATCAAGACATGAATTAAAGTAATCTTTGTAAAAAGCGTCAACATCTCGACTAATTGTTTCGAACGGCTTCCACCATGCATCAAGTTCAAATCTTTCATACCATTGTCTCTTGCTATCAAAAATAAATTCAAAACTACTATAACTATCTAAATCTATTAAACTTATTTTATTATTAGTTAACAACATGTTTGAAGAAACTAAATCAACATACATGCCACCACACTTTAGAGAGGTGGCCAGCAATTCATACATCCATTTAGCGCGGTAATTTTCTTCTATTATTTGATTGAAGTAGTTCCAATCTTGAGAGCCCTGTGGTGAAAATGGGTCTCCTTTCTTACACACATATCCTCTTTGTCCCGAGTTGTCATGGATTAGTGCCACTAGTGCAGAAGCATTGTTTTCGTTATAAAAACCAACATCAAGTGCGTGTTTTGTAACGTCTCCTTGAGTCCAGTTTGGTACCCATACTTTATAAAAAAAATCATTATTTAACAAAACTGTTCTTTCTCGTTTTTTTCTAATAATTGCAGAATATTTTATAACCTCTTGAAGGTGTTTTATATCAATGCTTTCTATGTTCATAGATTTTCTCTTATCGTTTTTGTAAAAAAGTCGACTATTGCTTGAGGTGTCCAAAAATCATTATAATATTGTTTTGCTTTTTTACCCCATTCCTCGTGATTATCTAAAACTTCGTCAAAATCAGATTTCCAACTTGGCGAATTAAAATCAATTTGAGGATAGAATTCCTGCCAAGAGTGTCCTTGGTCGTATGAGGTTTTTCGAAGAACGACACACTTTCCTAAAACACTTTGATCAACCATTCTAGATGTATACTCGCCCATGCCCGGTGGATTCAACACCATCTTACATTCAAAACTTTTGTTGATATACTCTTTATATGGAAGCTTTGAGGACTGAAA
>CETC01009194.1_pt1 | contig 24235 bp, 29 predicted proteins | sample 326911 | NCBI WGS metagenome assembly CETC01 (sample SAMEA2622694, study PRJEB7988) | marine metagenome | isolation source: saline water (ENVO:00002010), including | reverse complement strand
TCCGGCACATAAACCATGCCCGATTCGAGTATGGGTGCAACCGAGTTCACTCTTGCAATTTTGTCTTGCCCTTTTCCTGGCGAGTAGTTCACAACGGGTATGCCTGCTTGACGCAATTCATCGGTGAGTGGCATACCCGATGCCTTTGCTTCGATGATAATTGTGTCTGGTTCCCAGTAACTATACTGATCGTATGCGACTCTTTTAAGTTCTGGAAAGTCCCACCGCCCTTTTTTGCAGTCCAGTAGCAACAAACAGGGTCGATGAGAGCCTTCTTCGGGATGAAACACGCACCAAGTCGTAATTGCAGAGTAATCTGCTGTTTCTTTTTTAGAAAACGCCGTATCGTAGCTCTGAATGACGTAGTGCATCTGCGGAACCTCTTTTTTGCTCCAAGTATTCCACCATTCTCGCTTTAGTATCGCTCCTTCTTCTGAAGTAGGGTTCTGCATCCACTGTGCTTCCCATTTGGATACCGGAATGGACGCTTTTACGCCTTCCAGTTCTTCGATCTTCCAATAACCGGGCCATAAAGGTTTGTTTGACTCTGGAAAAATGGCTGGAAACTCCACAACTTCCCACTGATCTGCGTGATCTTGCGTCTGTTTTGCTAATAATCTGCCTGTTAAGTCCTTGGTCGACCATCTTGTCATCACAATTACGATAGCCCCACCGGGTTGTAGACGTTGCCGTGGTCCAGAGCTGTAGTATTCCCATGCGTTGTCCAAGGCCGTTGGACTTAAAGCGTCTTGTTCCGAGTGAATGTCATCGAGAACTAGCAAATCCGCACCCCGTCCAGTCACGGCACCGCCGATACCTGAATAAAACGCTTCGCCCCCACCGCTGGTTTCCCAACGTCCTGCCGATTTGCTGTCTGCTTTAAGCGCCACCCCTGGAAAAACTGCTTGATATTCTTCAGAATCAATCAAGTCTCTGACTCTTCGACCAAAACGAAAAGCCAGTTCTGCTGTATGTGTGATTTGCATGACTTTGAGTTTTGGGTTTCTACCTAAAATCCATGAAGGAAAGTATGTGGATGCAAACTCACTCTTTGTATGACGAGGAGGCATGTTAATAATCAAACGTTTTAGTTCGCCACGAGCAACTTGTTCAAGTTTCTCAGCGAAAATCTGATGGTGGCGTCCTTCAATAAAGTCGGGCCACATGTGTTTGACATACGTCAGAAAGCTTTCTGCGCCATTGCGTTGGAGTTGTTTGGTGCGTAATGCCTCTGTCAATTCAATGAGTTCTTTCGTTGCGTCCGGGTATTGCTCCGCCAAACGTTCCAAATCAATATCCATAGTTAACCACTTTTTTTTCTGCGAAACAATTCTAATCTTATTTTATGTTTTACTTTTGGCTTGGTGTTTTCTTTTTCAAGCGCTTCTAATAGGTCCTTGGTCGGTGTTCCTCTCATCCAATGATGCACCACCGTAGTCTTTCCAGTCCTGCGATCATAGTTTTTTTCTGAGGGTTTAAATTTAATTGGCATTTTCTTTGTTGTGTACTATGTTTTTGCACCACCAATAAAGCTCACCTTCTCCCAGCGTGTGTTTTATGGTGTTGACTCTTTGTGTCACTAATTGCACGTTGCCTATTATATATCCTTTGTTAGAATCTTTTCTATCAATACTGGCATTAAGATCCTGTCGTCCTTCGCCTCCATGCCACGTCATAAACACACCTGATAAAGCACAACATCCTTCTTGTTTGTGCCACAGTTTATTTATGTGGTCTATATCAATATCCCATTCCATGTCTACTCTTGCTGTTTTTAGTTTGTGATACACCACAGCGAGATAGGATTCCGGCGTATGATTCCTTGCAACGTTTCTTTGAAAAGAGGTGCACCGTTTGCAGACATTACGTTTCTTGGTGTATTCCGATTGTGGAAGTGTCCGATTACAAGTGATGCAGATTTTTTTCATATATAAAATTTGACGGTGGCCCAGGGACTCCTAACCCTTTTTGTTATATAAGGGGGGTTGCAAAATGTCAAATTTTCTGGATATTCTGTGCCTGTCTGTTTTCTGCTCTAAAGATAAAGATAGACAAGCTAGCAAATGGGGGGGTTCCCCCTTACTCCCATTTGCTAGCTTGTCAGGGGCGCCCTGAGAACAAACTAGCGTGAGTTTAAGAGCCTTTGTCCGTCGTTGTTGGTTTGATTACCATGTACGCTCGGCAAAGGCTCTAAGGCTTGGACAACCTATTGTATGCGCCAAACTCTAAGTCCTTCTTTAGAGAAGCGACTTGTGCATTCACGGTTGAGACTTGTAAATTGTCGTCTTACAGCCCCTTTCAGTTGTACATACTTTGATCCTTTAGGTGTTTGGATCATGTGATCGGGTGCGATAAAAGAATCACCTACCTCCATACTCTGAATCATCTTCTTTTCATCAGAACTCAAGACGCCACCGAGATGGCTACGAGGACAATAGGTTATTGGAACACCTTTATCTATTTTAATGGTGGAGGGACTTTCGTCCCTCTCCATTTGCTCGATGTGTAGGTCAGACATTTTCATTCTGCACCTCCGAACAACTGATTGTGTTGATCTAGGTTATGTTGAAGCAACCCTTCACGAAGCGCATTCTTGATGTCGCGGAGTCTCATCGTCTCCTCATCAGATGCTGTTCCGTTTCGTTGGTTAACCAACAGTTTGATTAGCCCCATGATGATCTCTACATCTTGTGATGAGATGTCAGCAGTAAGAGCCATGACAGGTATGTCGTTTTGGTTTGTTATATCTTGTGGCATATTAGCCTCCCTTTATTATTAGTTACATATACTATTCTAATGATTGTATAGTATATGTCAATATATATCCTATATTATATGCTTGTTTTTATACAACAGAGGTTGTTTTTATACAACAGCGTTTGGTATTGCATCTATGGGATAAGTTTGATAGTCTTATATATGAACTTAACAAAGGAGGACAATATGTCACACTTAGAACACTTAGAAGCCGAAGAGAAGATCTACGAAGAAGTCTGCTCTGATACTTCAACCGAAATGCAAATCAAAATCAACGCTGTAATGATCTCGTTTAAATGTGATCGTGATGAAGCAATTGACATGATTGCCGAAGCAACCATTAACGAATGGAGGAATCAGCAATGATGGAGTTTGCTATAACCACAGCGGTGCTTGTCGCTATTTGTGGAATACTTGCAACAAAGGATTAGTCCCCTAATAGTTCACCACAATCTGTTGCAAGTAGGAACGCCCTCGAAAGAGGGCGTTTTTTTTTCGCCCGCCAGCCGTCCCGGTGGCCATTAACTTTTTAGACAGGACAGACAAGCAAGCGCTTCGCTTCGACTAGCCTAAAGGCCCGTCCTTGCTTGTCTGTCCTCGGCGGAAGAGGCAAGCACGAAGGCGGCCCTGGTGTGCTGGCCATCTTTAGATAGAAGAAACAAGCAAGCATGTTTCTTCTAGGACGACGGACAAAGGACTCAAGCATAAAAAAGGGCTACCCAGAGATAGCCCTTTCACACTAACAAGGAGGCGTTTAGTGTTTGGTTGATTCGTTTGCTTCTACTCTGTCCAAAACCTCTAGCGCATACTTGTCAGCATGTCTAACTGCCTCCCTTATTATGTCCATCGCTTCTTCTCTTTCTTCAGCGTCATCTGCTAAAGCACAGAGAATAAACCCACACATGTGCTTGACTAAGTGCTCTATCAACATGTTTGCGTTTATAGTAGCGTTTCTTTCATTAACTCTTGTCATCAAAGTCTCAGCCAACGCTTCAACAGATGTTTGTGTGATTCTATACACTTCTTCATATTCTTTTTCGTATTCGTCCATGACGTTCTCCTTGTTATTGGTTGAACCTATATTATAGGACAGGTCTTATATAATTACAACACTTATTTTTACCGAAGCTGCTGGGCCCAGGTAGTTCCTGGTTTTGTCAGAACAGACAAGCAAGCAGTCTGTTCTAGGGCCGTCCCTCAGAACTACCAAGCGGCTTGGACGATGCTCGGTAGTTCTTGGGCGGTGGTCAGCAGATACTGAACCCTCCGCAGTTTTCAACAAAGTGCTGAAACTCTTTGACGTTATCCACTTCAAAAGGATAGTGTTTGCCATAGTTCTCAACCTCTCCAGAGCCTTTGCAGACGTGGCAAGTATCTTTGCCTTCTGAATAGTGCGCACCTTTCCCATCACCTTTGCAACAATGACAGACTTGTTTCGGCAACGCTTCAATGGATCGATCATAAAGGATTTTGTAGCTCTCGACACCGCCATTGTCTAACTCGATCTTCAAAGCATTGGCAATATACTTGCAAGTCTCCGCATCGATCTCATGCCCACTATTCTCTTGTCCAAGATCATAATCCTCTTCACTGATGACCTCAGAGCAAAGTTCATAAACATAATCCCAAAGCGGTCGCCAATACCAAACATTGTTTCTAAAGTATTGACCACTCAGTGCTTGACCATCGAAATAGTCCTCCCATGCTTTTTCTCTCCACTCTTCTGGCATATTCTCGTCAGGTCGTGGTGGTGCTTCTGTTGTTGGATTTAATCCGTAAACGTCCATTCCCATATCGTTCTCCTTATTATTGTTAAGTTGTGGCATTGTTTAGGAATAATTTTAATGAGTTTTCCTTGTCCGAATTTAATCTTGTTTCTCAACCACCCTGTTATTATACAAAATATCCTATAGAAGTCAACCTTCTTGCCTAAGTTTAAAAGCATCTTTTTCTGCTTTATCTGTATTTATAAATTTAGAAAGGCTTGTATCTCCCGCTACCCTAACCCATATTTCATGCCTACTTAAAAGTTCAAGTAAATCACATACAGTTTCTACCACTAAAACATCACTTTCTAATGCTTCCATGGTTTCTTCTGCAGCTTGCACATAGTTTTTGGACTGATTAATAATATAATCATCACCACGCACACCGATCACGTTTGCTTCGCTGTAGTATGGAACATTGTTTTCAGAGGGGCTAACACCTTCAGCTTTTTCTAAGGCTTTTTCTTCTGATTCCGCCTCTATTGGACATAGAAAGCTCTCAGTCATGTCTATAATTACATTATAAGTTTTCATTGTTTCTCCCTGTTTATTAAAGAATATATATTATACGAAATATCCCATAGATATACAACACTTGTTTTTACAACCCGCTGGGCCCAGCGTCCTCTCCTCTTTGTCAGGACAGACAAGAAAGCACCCCATCGCTACGTTTCTTGTAGCAGCCGTCAACGAAGCCCTGGGACGCCAGCTCTTTTGTCAGAACAGACAAGCAAGCACCAACAGCTACGTTAGACGCACCAGCAGCGGCCCAGGGACGGCAGCACGCGCTTCGTCAGAACAGACAAGCAAGAACGAAGCCCTGGGCCGCCAGCTCCCACGCTTCGTCAGAACAGACAAGCAAGCATTAACACAGCCGTCGTCCCAGGGCCACACTGCTGGTCTTTTGTCAGAACAGACAAGCAAGCAGTTATCCACAGGTTGTCCACAGTCTGTGGTTAGTTATTCACAGGTTACGGCAGAATAAAGAAGCGGCTGATTGGATTTCTAAGGGCTTTGGTCCATGATTCTTCGAGCGAGGCCCAAGAACCTTGGTCCCCGGTCCATATAGGTTCTGTTTTTAGCCCATGGACGACCAACGACTCGACCTGGGACGCATGATAGAGGTGCATCGTAAATTTTCTGGGGGTAGAAGGGCGGAGGGCCTGTGCCAAGATAAAAGCGGGCGCATTTGCTCTCTCTTCGTGATATGCGATCTGGTGTGGCGATAGCGAAACTTTATTACTTTGGGTTACTTTAAGTTCAGCAGTAAAGTACACGCCAGCTGGGGACACCCCCAATACATCAGGAATACCTAGATTAACCCATGACTCAATGCGTATCAGCCGAAACGACTTCAAATTCGTTTTGACTTTTTTCCAAAATAAAGATTCTTTTTTAGCCACAGTAAGTCGAGTGTATCAGAATAAACAAAAAAGAACTTGATATATAAGATAGGTTTGATAGACTTGAGTAGTGTAGAGAAATAATTTTCTACACGGATAAACGACGGGTAGTGTCGGCTTTGGTTGGCACTGCTTGTAAAAACAAACTTAACTAAGGGAGTTAATTATGAACAAAATACAACACTTAAACGGTGAGATGTTAGCAAGAGCTTGCGCTTTTGCAGCCAAACCAAAAGACCCACGCTTCTATCTAAGAAGTGTGTTTGTTGAACGCAGAGAAGAGGGCGGTGTTTACATTATAGCCACCAATGGCCATGTTCTTTGTTGTTACACAGATCCTTTTGCAATACCGCACTTGGATTTTGAGAATGTAATGATAGACATTTATCAAGAAAACTCATCTAGGATTAAACCAGTCTTTACTCAACTAAAGAAAATTAGTGAAGCTAGAATTGATGTTGAGGATCAAAATGGACAAGGTGGTGTTTCTATTCGATACAACGACGATACGACTTTTGTAAAAACCATTGAAGGAACTTTTCCTGACTGGCAAAGAATTTTTAAACAAGAAGTTGAGCATCAAGAGAATGTTAGTTTTGATCCAAAATACTTGGGCTTATTAAAAGACTTTGTATTAAAAGGATCAAATGATTCAGTGACACTTCTTCGATCTAGTGCAGAGAAGGTTAATATCTTTCAGACACCAAACGGAATTGTTGGAGTTATGCCAAGAAAAACACAGGACTTAGACGACAATGAGCTTTTGAGCTCAGAAGCTACGATTCTTGAGGAGGTGGTGTGATGAGTAATGATACAAAAATAATGTATGCAACAATAAAGCTAGTTGTTAAAAAAGAAGCAACTGAGGAAAACATAACAGAGGCGGAATATTCTTTTGAGCATAAAAAAATCATTAAAACAGAGTGGGTAAACACAGAGGAGGTGTCCAATGGTTGAATATTACAAACCAGGCACTCGCAAAGAAGTTGTTTATTCTACAGACGATGAAAGCAAAGGTGCTGTTATGTTGGGTTGGGGCAGAGGCAAAGTTCTGTTTGAAAAAGACTCAACAACAGGTGAGGTAGTTTGGATTGATCCTAGCGAAGATGCTAGGGTCAGCCAAATTCTTATCAGCAGAGCAAAAGTAATATATAAAAAGGCGCAAAATTGATGTTGCGGTTACTTGGTTTAATACTTATCGTTCTTGGTTTGGTGTGGTTAGATTTATCTACTTTACCAATCAAGAAGGATTTGTATTTTCTATATTTACTAGGAACATTTAACAATCTTTTTTCACTTAACTACACCACGGCCGTTGCACAATCTTTTTTGTGCGCCTCAGTTGTTTGGTGTGGTGTTTATTTAACAACAAAATGAATGAGAAAAAGAAAGTTTGGAAGAAGGTTTATTATTTTAATGGGAAGAAAGTATCAAAAAAAGATTATGATAAAATACCAGATGGTCCCAGAAAATTTTATGGTTTTAAATAATGAGAATTAAAGACAAAGAACATCAATTTTTAGGTTTAAAAGAACTTAACCAGCTGGTTATGGAATATCCTAATGACGCTGCTTTGGGTAGATACATAAGGGAAATATATTGGGAGAAAAAAGAAATACATACAAATTGCAATACTTGTGAGCTTGATTGGATAGACGCAACACCGACATGAAACTAATAACTAAAATCCTAGACCCTATTTTTAATTTGTTTGATTGGATTAAACAGAAAATCTACAAAATTAAAAACGGGCCTATACAAACAATACCAAAGAAAAAATGACAAAAATATGGCGAAAAAGTGAGTGGGAAAAAATGACCAAAGACCTTCAGGAAGACCCTAAGTTCTATTACTTTGTTCAACAAATGTACGACAGCAATTGTAAAGAAAGAAGAGAACATGGGCAAAGAGAATATCGAAACGTGTTTGATTACTACAGAAAATACCCTGATTGGTTACGAGAAAAATTTTACGGCGAATCTTAAAATGACTGACATGGTAAACAAACCTCCTCACTATAATCAAGGAGGGATAGAGTGTATTCGAGCTATTGAAGCAAGCATGACACCAGAAGGGTTTCGAGCTTATTTAAAAGGAAATATTATAAAATATTTATGGCGTTACGAGCATAAAAATGGTATAGAAGATTTAAAGAAGGCTCAATGGTACTTAGCAAGGTTGAGACTTCTAATAGAAAAACAAGGTGAAAATGATGCAGGATTACCGACTGATAAAGAAACCTGATGAATACTTGTTAATTAGTTCTAATGGACAAAAAGTTAGGCTTTGTACTCAAATTGAAAAAGAAGCACACAAGCTGGCAAAAAGAGCCATAAGACTATTAAACAGGACTAATCAGAACCTTCAGTAAACACAGCCTCTTCTGCTTCTAAAAGAGGTTTGTAATCTGACAACAGGTCCTTAATTCTTTTCTTGATTTCAGTTTCAGATAAAGAATCCAAAGAACCTGTACGGATCTCTTTACGCTCAACATAAAGTCCCGCAGCCCTCCCTCTTTGCACTTCAGCCGACACTGCAGCAGTCAAATTACCTTTTTCTAAGGCCTGATCTCGAATGTCTGCTAATTTTCTAACATGCCTACCAAATGTAACTTCATACTTCCGATCTACTTCAGCTTGGAGTTCTCTTATATATCTGACTACAACAGGGTATTTTTGTGGGTTTAAAAGTTCTGATGCTCTGACATGCGCACTTTCTTTGCTGTACCCAGCTGCAATGGCGCACTCAGTTTGTGTTTTAGATCCGTCGTTATAAACAAACTCTTTCGCAAACTTAATTTGTTTGTGAGTCAGGTGTTTATCGTTTCGACCTTGTAAGTTTCCTGATGTTCCCTTTGGCATACTGAATTATAACCATCAAAGTAAAAATAAGTAAAGATTTTTCACCGCACCCACCGCACCTCCACCGCACCTCAGTCAGGTTAGGTGAAAACCCCTATAAACAAAGGCTTTCATCCAAAACGCACCTCCGCACCTCACTTTTTGAAAAAAATTTCTGATTAGTTTTTTGTAAAAAGCCAGAAACAGAAGTTCAGGTTAGGTTGTAGTTGTCTATATAGGAAAACAAGACCCCTTGATTTTAAAGGGTTTCAGGCGTACCATACATCGATTTTCACCTAACTTTTAGTGAACTTCTGCGTTTTTTTGAGGTGCGGTGGATAAATCAACACAAAACCCCTAGAAATTAAACTTTTATGCCTATAAATTGGAGTGCACCTCATGGAAATAGCAAGAAAACTCTGGAAAATGACCAAAAGTCCCTGGTCCTTCGTCCCTCAAAAACTCAATGAACGTCAAATTGTACAATTCCTACTCGACGTATTTTTATCCACAATTATACTTGCATGTATGGGATTAGTTTTATATACTTAGCCCATGAATATATTTTATTTCGACGAAGATCCATGGCGCGCAGCTGAAATGCAACCCGACAAAATGTTGGTAAAAATGCCATTAGAAACCGCCCAAATGTTATGTACTGCGCATCGCATATTGGACGGAAATGGATACGCAGACGAGGTAGGACTATATCAAAAAGCATACATGAACCACCCTTGTACGATATGGGCCAGAGAAACATCTGGCAATTATGGTTGGCTACTTAAACACTTTCTTGCGCTGTCTTTAGAATACTACTATCGATACAACAAAGATCACGCCAGTTATGAAAAACTAGCTTGGTCTTTAAGCAGTTTGCCACAAAACATAGTCGTTGGACCTATGACACCTGTTGCACTTGCCATGCCAGATGAGTACAAATGTGATGATCCAATAGAATCTTACAGAAAATATTGCATAGCGGAAAAGACTTATGCAAAATGGGAAAAAGGCAGGGAAAAACCATCATGGTGGACACCGTGCCCAAAAGATTTAGCCAACGCTAGTTAAGTTTACGGACAAAAAGTGGTCCCAGTTCGTAAAACACAGAAAAGTTTGTTTGTCTGCGTTGGCGATTCTCCCAAGAAATGGACGAGCAAACAATGGGGCCACACACTTAACTAAAATGGAGAGAACTATGAAACCTCAAACGGTATTGAGCGCTTTTGACGGCATGAGCTGTATACGAATCGCTCTTGAACAACTGGGCATACCCATCAAACAATATCTTGCATCAGAGATCGACAAATACCCAATACAAATCACGCAAAAAAACTATCCAGATACGATACAACTGGGCGACATCACCAAAGTATTCGCAAAAGATTTGCCACCCATAGACATTTTAGTGGGCGGCTCGCCATGTCAGGGATTTTCTTTTGCCGGCGATCAATTGGCCTTTGACGATCCGCGCTCTGCTTTGTTCTTTGAGTTTGTAAGACTACTAAAAGAGTGCAAACCAAAATACTTTCTACTAGAAAATGTGCGCATGAAAAAAGAGTTTCTCGATGTCATCACAGAGCAACTTGGTGTCGAACCTGTTTTCATCAACAGCGCATTAGTCAGCCCACAGAGCCGACAAAGATACTACTGGACCAACATAGAAGGTATCGAGCAACCTGAAGATCGCGGTCTTGTATTAGAAGACATATTAGAAGACGGGTTTACAGATCGAGACAAATCGCATTGCCTCGATGCCAACTATTTCAAAGGCGGTAATCTTAAAAGCTACTTTGAAAAGCACAGAAGGCAGTTGGTGTTCGACAAACCCATCCAAGTCGGCACAGCCACAGACATCAAAGGCTATGACATCATCAAACGCGTGTACTCACCCGATGGCAAATCACCCACGCTGACAACCATGCAAGGGGGACATCGACAGCCAAAGATCGTAACAGGTGCATGGCGCGGTAGGTACAACAAAGACGGAAAAACAGAGCAAAAGCTGGAACTTCGCAAAGACGAAAAAACAAACGCATTGACAACAGTACAAAAGGATAACGTGCTGACAAAAGACGAAGTTTATTGGCGCAAACTTACACCGTTGGAGTGTGAAAGATTACAAACAGTACCCGATGGGTACACCGAAGGCGTCAGCAATACGCAACGCTATAAAATGTTGGGTAACGGCATGACGGTAGAAGTCATCAAACACATATTTAAGAACATTAAATAAACTTCTGCCCGTAATCGCCTAGGTTTAGAACCTCATGCACAGGTGAGGAACCTTTAACCAAACCGCCTTTCTGCATCTTGCCTTCAAACCCACCGCCTTCGATAAGCATTTCTCGAAGCGGTGCGATTTCCAATGCAAAAACATCCACGGGTTTTTCCACTGTCTGTATTGTTTCTGGATCGCTCACCATTCCTTCAAAATCAAATATCTTTTTAAAGTCCAAATCAAACTGTTTAGCTATTTGCTGTGCTTCGTTAATAGCGTCCATGTAAGGACTTGTTGGACCGCCTCCTTGACTTGCCGTAGGAATATAAAGGTGAGTCACATTGGGATCGTGCATGAGACTTTTCACAATCGTAAGTTGAACCATAGCCTTGGGCCAGTCTTTCTTCAAAGGCATATCAGGAGTTACACCACGACCCGTCGCCGTGGCTTCAGACTCCCTTGTTTTAAGATCAGAAAACTCGCTTAAAGTTGGTAGATTACTCTCATCAGACGCTCTTTTATACAACTCAAAAAGCGCTGGGCTGTGTACCATGGCTTCTTCAAAATACGGTTTGTACAACGCAGCAACTTCTTTTCTGTTATAGTCCGCAGCAAAATCTTCAATTTGATTCAGCCTTTTTTGTATTCTTTGCCCCAAATCACCGATTTCTGGATCTCCAATTGCATCACGGCTGATTAAACCAAGTTTTAAAAGAGAACCAGGTTTGTATGTAAAGGTTCCATCTCCAACCCAGTCTTCAACCAAAGTGTCGATCTGTTCTTTGGTTGGAACCACTCCCAATGTTTGTCTTAACAGTCCACCTATGGTGGGAGTACCTAAAGCTGGTGTTTCGGAACGTGTAAACTCGTTTTCTGCTATACTTCTGGCAAATTTTGCATACATTTCACTAACTTTTTTCATATTTTCACGCAACTCACCTGAGTTTTTTAAATTCGTATAAACATTACTAGGAAGGATTTCTTGAAGAACCGAAACATACGCAGGAGGACCAACACTGAGATCACGCACTGCGCTTGGTTTTAAATACTCGCCTCTATCAAAGTTTGGCAACAAAGAATATAAAGCCACTCCAGGAGCGCTTGGGAACGCAACAGTTTGAAGTTGTTCAACAGCTCTATCAAACATGTAACCGTTTTCTAGTTTGTCAAACTCCTTTCTCGTAAGTTTGGTTCCACCAGCCTTGCTTTTGTAAATATAGTCGTTGTACGAAGGCCTTGTGCTTTGCACCCAACCATGCGCTGCCGACTGTACTTCGGTCATGTTTACGCCTTTGGTGTTTTTGTATTTACCGTCTGGCCCATGGCTAAACATACCACCACGCATCCACGCCAATGTCCCATCTCCAGTCCAATGGTGCGTGGTGTCTCTAAAAGTATAGTAATCAGGGTCGCGTCGTTTTATTTCTTCTTGGTAAAGAGCGATTCTTCTAAGTTGTTCGTTCATAGGAGCGGTTAAATCTATGTCAGGAGGAAGCTGAGACAATCTGGCCTCTCCTTCTGGATCAAGTTCCGCATCATAATTTAAAACAACCTCTATGTCTTCGCCCAATCTTCTTAATTCAGGTGTGCCGTTTCCTTGAAACACGCTAAACGTTTGCATACTTGCGCCGTGTTTTGGTATATAAGGTTCAATCGGCCTTCCTTCCGATTGTTCAGAAGGAAAGAACATGGAGTTGAGAGAAACTATTCCAGCCATTCTTTCGTCGGCTTTTTCTTTTGCAGCATCTAACTTGTTTTGCATTTCCATATCTTGTTGAGCAGGAAACTCCAGTATTCTGGTTTCAACATCGTCTGGGTCTTCATTTAAAGTATCTATAAGCTCTTTGGGCGCACCAACGTTTTCTAACTCCTCTTTAACAATTTCCAAATACCTGTTTCCAAAATATGTGTCTCTATCAAACCGTTCATCTAGGTTTGGAATAGCAAAAGAAGTGTAGTCGTCTCTGTCAACCGTCCTACCAGCATCCGACAACAAAATACCGTTAAACGCAGATAAATGATTTACATACCTATCTATGATGTCTTGTTTGGTAACTGTTTCTTTTCCTTTGTTTAAAAGAAAATCTGCTATCTTTCCTTCTATGGCTCTCGTAGCAAACAAAGCATTTTTATTTTTTGCATATTTGAACATACCGTGCGATTTTTTACCTTCTCCTGGTGCAAGTTCAATGTTTAAAAGCTTTAACGCTTCGTCGGCTGGCACTCCTTTTTTAGGAAAGTTGGCTAACAAAGGATTTTCTGGAGACAAAAATTTACTGTATGAAAACAAAGTTGGCTCAACCATACCTTGTTTTGAGTTAAATAAAATGTCTGATTGTTCTTCGCTAAACCTTGGCTTTACCATTCCAAGCGGAGGGGTGGCGCCTCTAGGAAAATCAGGATCAAACTGGTTTATGTCTTGGGATATTCCTTCAACCTTTAACAAAGGAGGTTTGTTGTAAATGTCTTTTCCTTTAATTTTTGGCTCATTAAGGTACATTTCAGGCCTTGAAGACTTCACTTCGTCGTAATAACCTTTAGCTGATTCTGCAACAAGATCTAAAATCGAGTTTTCATCGAGTAAAACGGTGCTTCGGTCAGCTTGACCGTAGTCTGGTGTTATAAGATAAGCGTCGTCTGTTGAGACCTTACCCATTATTCTTTTAACGAAAGGAACGACATCCTCTTCTTTTATGCCAAACTGTTCCGCTGTAGAAAGCATTTTAGGAAAAATTTCGTCAAAGTTTTGTGCATCAACGTTTCCATTGGACATTTGCGTAGCCCCTATTTCTAAAAAACCTATTTCAGAAGGTTCATACGCTTTTATTAAATTTGGGTACAAAGACTCTGCTGCGACTCTCGCATTAATTTGAGCTTGTTCTATTCTAGCTTGTCTTTCTTCGTCTTGTGATACGACGGGAGTTTCTTCAACAACTTCTTGTGTGTCTTTTTTCTTTCCAAAAAGATTCTTTATATCAAGAAAACGATTAGCACCTAGGGTTCCATCTTGAGTTGGAGGAGCAATTTGCCCTACAGCTTGTGTACCAATCTGCGTGCCTCCTCCAGCACCAGCTCCCAACAAACCTTCACCGACAGCCGCTTTTGGATCAAACTGTAGTCCTTGGTCCGTGAGCGCTGTACCACCAATCTGCTCTATTGCTCCCTGTGCGCCTTCAGTAAGCCCTTCAGCAGCTGTAGCTTTACCTACCTGTTTGATTGTGCTGTTCAACACTCCTACGTTTTTAATACCAACAGCGTTTAACACACCACTGGCAGCTGCTGTACCAAGCGCACCAGTCCAATCTTCCCAGTTTGGTTCTTCTCTGCCTTCGTTTCTTGCTCTTTCCAATGCAACAGGTCCAGCAATCTGCACCGCTTCAAACAAACTAGGGCCTAACAAAGCGCCAATGGCCATACCTGCTGGACCAGAAATACCTGCTCCAATAGCCGCGCCACCTGCTCTGGTCGCTAAACTTCCAGCAATTTGTCCAGCTTGTTCAAATATAGCTCTTGGAAAATATTCCCAGTTAAACCCTTCGCCTTGGGCATTGATAAACTCTCCGGCTGCAGCTTCGTAGTTTTCTGGTTCTTCAACCAAATCACGCATAAACTTTTCCCAACCCTCCATACCAAGGGCTTGAAAAGTAGTTGCCATGTTCTCCAGGGGTTGATCTATTGCGTATCGAAAAGCCGAAGAAAGGCTTGTATCTTTGGGGGTAGTCGCCATACCCCTATCATACACTTAATGTCGGTTTGAAAAAAGTCCTTGGTCCCCGGTTGTTTGCATAATAAACGAGGCTAGTTCGACCATTGTCTCTCGGTCAAGTTCCATAGTGTTTGTAACAGAAGACAACAGCACAACCAAAGCAGTGGCTACTTCCCAAGGACTTACGTCCTCTTTGTCAAAATGATTTCGTATTATTGGAATCATGTCTGCCACAATTTTATCTACGGTTGTTTGTGTCATGGGGTGATCTAGGTATTCTTTTACTGTGTCTGTACTCATTATTATAGCCTTTTAATTAAACCAGTTTCGTATTTCTCCAAGAATCTCATTGCTGATTTTAACCTTGCTTAAAAGATTCTGAAGTATTTTTTCATCAACCGTATTTTCTGATACGAGGTCAATGTATGTGCAACTTTTTTCTTGTCCTATTCTGTGAATCCGATCCTCGGCTTGCACTCTGAGTTCTAAATCATAGGAATTAGAATAAAATATCATGGTACTGGCTTCAGTTAAAGTAATACCTCGGCCACCTGTTTGAGGATTAGAAATGAAGTAGCGCAACTCAGACTCTGAATCTTGAAACTTATCAATAATTCTTTGTCTTTCGTCCTGTGGTGTTTTGCCATAATAAGACGCAACAGAGTTTTCACCAAACTTATCAGCTATCGCTTTTTCTAGTTGTTGAATGTCTGTTTGAAACATAGCAAAAATAACAACCTTGCCAGATGTTTCTTCCAATAGGTCTAGCACAGTACGCACTCGATTGTTTTTAAGAACAATCGTTTCTCCATCTTCGTTACGCAAACTGCCCGCGACTATTTGTTGCAACCGCATAATCTGCGTCAACACATTTACCGTAGTAAATACTTCGTTCTCTAAAACCATCAACGCCTTTTGTTTCATGGTCGCGTACGCTTTTTTCTGTTCATCAGTCAGCTCAACAAGTCTCTTTGTATATACCTTGGCGGGAAGGTCTAGGCATTGGTCCTTCGTCTTACGAATCGAAAAGTCTTTGATGGATTCTTGAAGCTCCTCAAGCCTTTGAAACCCTATGATCTGTTGAAAGCTGTGCGATCCCATGCGACGTGCCTGGGTGATTGCATAACGTGCACTGAACGCATAGTAACTACTGAACCCCAATAGGTTAGGTGACAAAAAATAACACTGGCTGTACAAATCCAATGGTGCTTTTGTAATGGGAAACCCTGTGAGGATTCTTCGATAGTCGGCTAGAGGTGCCAACTTAATTAAATGCTTTGTTCTTTTAGCTTTCGGATTTTTTATCGTAGTGGATTCATCAATGGCCATCATTGCATCGTGTGTAACTAAGAACTCTTCCACAAATTTACACGCTTTGACAGTAGCAAAAGCTTCTACGTTGACTAGAAATATATTTAGTATGCCGTCGCTGTCGCCTTCGACCATTTCTTTGTAGTCCTTGAGCCATTGTTTTGTGTGATTGGGCTGCCAAACCAAAACGTTTCTTTGTATATGGTCAGGCAAATGTTTGTTTACCTCATGCACATCCCAGTTTCTTAAATTACCTTTTGGTGATACAATTAAGAGTCCAGAAATTTTTTCTTGGTCAAACAAAATAGCAGCGTTGTCTAACAATATTTTTGATTTGCCAAGACCCATTTCAAGGAAAAGTGCGTAAAGATTTTTGTGAGCACTCTTAGCTAAAGTTTCTCGCTGGTGTTTGTAAGGTTCGGTCTTGTAGTTGTACGTCTCTATATCCATTATTTTCATATCCTTCGTTATTTGTTAAAATATTTCTTGCAATCTATTCTACTCATAGTATAAGATTAGTCAACTATGACGAGAGAACGAAAGAAAAAAATCATCTTAGAAATCTGTAGCAACAGAAAAAATGAATGGTTTATTAACTTCACTCCTCATCAAAGTTTCGGCGAATCTTTAGGTCCGTTCAACAGTTTGGATGAATCACTAAGATATGTGTACACTATATTGGATCAACCAAAACATAGTGTTGAAGTCGTAGAGGTTAACAACGAAGGCCTTATATTTTTTGTGCCTGACTTTGAGATTAACTACGAGCCGAAGAAAGAAGAAAACAATAACGTAATACCAATAGAACGAGGCAAAAAATGAAAGAACTATTCGAAGAGAGTATAAGAAAACAGGTCGAGGATGTAAAAGAAACAGATGTCAAAAGTCTCAGCAACCTCTGTAATGACCTACTCACCCTCGAGGCAAAAATCGGAAACACTGAAGAAGAACTAAGACGTTACAAAGAGCAGTCTAGGGAACTCAGTGAACAAGTAATACCTGATAAACTTGCAGAGCTTGGCGTTTCTGACTTAAAACTGTCAGACGGCTCTCGTATATCAGCAGAACCATTTTATAGCGCACGCATTACAGCGCAGAATCTACAGACAGCACATGAATGGCTAAGAGAAAACGGTCACGGTGACATTATAAAGAACACCTTAACCATTACTTTCGGTCAGGGAGAAGACGTGCTGGCAAAAGAATTGGTCGATCAGCTTGCAAAAGAAGGCTACATGCCAGAAACAAAAGAAGCTGTTCATCCAAGCACCTTACGCGCTTTCGTAAAAGAAAGAATCGAGTCGGGTGATCCATCGTTTGACGTGTCAACACAGAAAAGTTTTTCTGTTTACACTGGCAAACGCACAAAAATAAACCGTTGAATAAATAAAGAGGAAATAAGATATGGCAACGAAGAAAAGTAATGGGACTTCTATAACGTCCCTATTTGAAAACATCGAAGAAAAAGGTTTCGGTGAACTCGGAGCGGAAGACCTTCGCACTCCACGAATCAGCATAGTCCAAGCGCTGTCTCCACAGAGACAAAAAACGTCTAGTGACTATCTAGCTGAAGCAGAGGAAGGTGATCTGTACTACAGTGGAAGCAACATTGTCGTCAATGGCGACGAAGGTGTGCTCTTTCTACCTACTTACTACAGCAAAACACTCGTTGAGTGGGGTTTACGTGAGAAAGGTGGAGGCATCAAAGGTGTCCACCCTTCGGATTCAGACCTTTTGAACCGATGCACACGCGATAGTCAAGGAAGACTGATTACACCAGGAGGGGAAACTCAGCTGACTGTAACAGCCAACCACTACGGCTTCGCGCTTATTGATGACGTAGCACAAAAATGCGTTATGAATATGACAGGATCGCAACTAAAACATTCGCGTGCGTGGAACACATTGATCCAAGGTACAAAGATGAAGGGAGCAAAAGGCATGTTTACGCCTCCAGCTTACTCGCATTGGTACCGTCTATCCACACAAGTCGAGTCCAATGATAGAGGTAGCTGGTACAGTTACCACATCACACAGGAGCGGGTGTTAGAGGAAAGCGAAAAAGATCTCTTTGCAGAAGCAGAAGAGTTCGCTAAGTTCGCATCTTCTGGTGCACTGGATCAGCTAGGTGGACCTAGCAGCAGTTCTAGTAGCAGTCCTGCGTTGGAACAGTCTGGTAAGAAAGCAGACTGGGAAGACTAAACGAAAAAAGGATGCCCCTCTGTATATGTTGTGTATAGACAAATAAACAATAACAGAGTCCAGAGGGGTTTTCCTAGAGACAAGGAAGCTATGTGAAAGAAAAAGCAGAAATTTTGATGAGCATTTTCTCTGGTTTAACTAGAGCACACGGAATTTATGAAATAACAGGAAAGCAAAAGAACACAGCAAAAGGAATTAAGAAAGAAGGTAGAGGAAAAACTCTGCACCAACCAGTTACAACAGAGCTTTGGCAAAAACACATTGCTGGAGAGGTATCAATAGGAATTATTCCTTTAACAGACGATGAAAAATGTTCTTGGGGATGTATTGATGTGGACGAATATCCCATCAACACCAAGCAAATTATAAAGACAATCAGTGAAATGCAATTGCCCCTTGTACCCTGCATGACAAAATCAGGCGGGGTGCATCTGTTTATGTTTACTAAAGAACCTATATCCGCGTTTAAGTTTCAAAACAAACTAGAAGAGATAGCGGCAGCAATGGGCCGTACAGGAGATGAGATATTTCCTAAACAATACGAATGGTCAAAGCAGTTGCCCCAACAAAAGCAAACAGGAAACTGGTTAAACATGCCGTATTTTTCTGGAGACGATACTACACGATACGCTCTAAACTCAAAGGGAGACGCTTTAAGCATTGAAGAGTTTGTAAGAGTTGTAAAAAGAAGAGCAATTAGTGAGGAAGACTTAGATAAGTTTGTTGCAATAAAAAAGAGCAGAAAGAAACAACTAAACGGAGACGGTTTGTGGGACGAGGCGCCTCCTTGTTTAGTTCACATGAAACTTAACGGCGTGCCCGAAGGCACAAGAAATAACGCAATGTTGAACTACGGAGTGTTTTTAAGAAAGGTTTATCCTGAAGGCGAGCAGTGGAAAGACAAACTACAGGAAGTAAACAAGACAGCTTGTACAAACGCTCTGTCTCACAGCGAGCTTAACTCAATCATACAAAGTTTAGAAAAAACGGATTACAAGTATCAGTGTGGCAAAGACCCGTTAAAAAGTTTTTGCCAGAGCGGTATCTGTATAACCAAAAGACATGGCATAGACGCATCACAAAGAGAACCTGTTTATGGAGGTCTTAGAAAATACATGACTGATCCACCTCTTTGGCACTTAGACATTGATGGTCAAACAATTGTTTTAGAAACAAAACAGCTTCATAACTTTTCTATGTATCAACAAAAATGTATGGAGGTTTTAAATATATGTCCGCCTGATAAAAAGAAATCAGACTGGGTTGCGCAACTTAACGCGTGGCTACAGGAAGTGCAGATTGTTGATGTGCCTTCTGACATGACAAAGAGAGGTGTGTTGAAGGACGCGATCTATGAGTTTTGCAGAATATCAGAATCATCTTCTCGTATGGCTTTAGTTTCTGGTGGTGTGTATAGACACGAAGAAGAGGGCATCAAAGAGTGGTGGTTTACAGGTAGGGATGCGGTCATCTTTATACAAGAGTTTAAGAAGATGAGGAACATTAAAGAAGCAGAGGTGTTTACACAGTTAAAAGAAATGGGAGGCATCAACGCATCTAAATGGGTTGACAAGGCGGTTGGAAACAAAAAGGTTTGGATTATGGATGTTAGAGAAATAAATGAAGACGCTGTGTCTTTAGATGATTTTAGATTAGAAACGGAGGACAAAGAATGGGAGTAACAAAATACTATGGCCCTCCAGGAACAGGGAAAACAACAACTTTATTAAACATTATAGAGAAAAGCATAGACGAGGGAGTTGCGCCAGAGCGAATTGCTTTTATGTCCTTTTCTAAAAAAGCAGCGGAGGAGGGTAAGACCAGAGCACACGTTAAGTTTGGTTTGACTTTTGAAGAGATGCCTTATTTCTGCACGAGTCACGCGTTTTGCAAAAGAGTTATGGGTATATCGCATGTGGTAGGTGGCAGAGATGTGTTTGATTTTCTAAGAGAATACGAGTTTAGACTTACAAAAGAATACCCTAACAATGCAAGAGCGATTAGGTCCGTGGTCCAAGATCCTTACTTCGACATCATAGAACGTGCAAAAACAAACTGTCGATCTTTGAAAGAAGAGCGTTTGTCCTTGGACGTTGAGCAAAGAAAAGGGGTTGTACCACACATGTTGGAACCGTTATCAGAAGCTTGGGAAGAGTTTAGGTTGTCTCGAACACCTGTTTTGTTTTCTTTTGCTGATATGATTGTGAGCTTTTTGGAAGATGGTACAGCACCGTCACTGGATCTTTTGATTGTAGACGAAGCACAGGACTTAGCTGAACTGAACTGGCGTTTGGTTGACAAGTTGGCACAGACCACAGAGAAAGTTTACATAGCTGGAGACGACGACCAAGCTATATACGAGTGGAATGGAGCAAGGCCAGAGAGATTTGTAGACTATGACGGAGATAAAATAGTATTAAACCAGTCCTATAGGATACCGAGCACTGTACACCCAATTGCAAAAAGAATATCAGAAAGAATTGTTAGCAGAGAGCCAAAAGAATATAAACCCAGACAAGAGCCAGGAACAGTTAACAACGTATCGTCTATAGAAACACTACCTTTAGAAGAAGGCCAGTGGTTGGTTATGGCATCTTGCGATTACATGCTGACAGACACATCTAAGGGATATAACGTTAGAAAGTTTTTGATTGATAACGGTTACCCCTTTTCTCACAACCAATACAGGTACATTCCTTTAAGAATGGTTTCAGCCATAGACACTTGGAACAAGATAAAAACAGAAGAAGTAACTTTGGCAGAGCTTGATGATTTGTATTATTACTTAGGAAAACAGGGAGTAAAAAGAGGTTTTATAAGCAAGGTGGGACAAGACAAAGAACTAGGACACAAAGTAACTTTACAAGAAGCCATGGATAACTATGGTTTGAAAGAAGAAATACTAGACAAAACATGGAAAGAACTGTTTGACAAAAGCATAGACGTAGAAAGAAAAGCATTTATTGAAAAAGCAATGAACAATAAAGAAGACCTACATGGAGAACCGCGGATTGTTATTTCTACAATACACCAAGCAAAAGGCGGTGAAGCGGAGAATGTAGCTGTGTATCTTGATTTATCGAAAGCACAGAAGCGTTCTTCAACACTACAACCCGATGGGCTACACAGACAATTCTACGTTGCGGTTACTCGCACAATAGAGAACCTGTATTTTATAAAAGCCCAAGATGATTACTATAGGTACGTTATATGAGTTTTGTTTACAAACCCCCAACAGAATGGACTCCACCCGATGTCTTTCCAACACAACTATTAAAAGACGCAAAGGAGATTGCGATTGACTTAGAGACAAAAGATCCCAGTCTAAAAGAATTAGGCCCTGGATACATTCGTGGAGATGGAGAAGCCGTAGGTATATCTATTGCTTGCGACGGCTTTGCTGATTACTTTCCTTTTGCACACGAGTCAGGATTTAACTTTCCAAAGAAACGAGTTTTAGATTTTGTTAAAGACGTTGTATCAGAACAACAAGACAAAGTGTTTCACAATGCAGGATACGACATAGGTTGGTTGAAAAACGAAGGCATAGATGTCAGCGGTAAGATTATAGATACCATGATCGTCGCACCTTTGATAAACGAAAACATGTTTTGGTACACACTAAACTCACTAGGAAGAGAATACCTACAAGAAGGAAAGTCTGAAGCAGAACTTAGGCAAGCGGCTGAAGAGTGGGGATTGGATCCAAAAGCAGAAATGTGGAGACTACCTTCTGCTTATGTTGGAACCTATGCAACACAAGATGCTGCTTTAACACTTAAACTTTGGAACCACTTTAAAATACATTTAGAAGACCAAAACCTTTGGAACGTGTTTGAGTTAGAAATGAGAGTGCTTCCTGTGATCTTAGACATGAAGCAAAGAGGTGTTCGCGTAGATGTCGAAAGAGCGTCTGTTCTTAAAAAGAAACTAATTGCTAGAGAAAAGAAGATTATAAAAGAAATACTCGACGAGTCTGGTGTCAAAGACATACAGCTTTGGGCTGCAAATTCTTTAGCTAAAGTTTTTGATGCAATGAAGCTGTCATATTCTAGGACTCCAACAGGTCTTCCAAGCTTTACCAAAGCGTTTTTAGAAAACCACACGCACCCAATAGCACAGAAGATAAGAGAAGCCAGAGAAGTAAACAAAACACACAGCACGTTTATAGACTCTATTTTAAAACACGAGCACAACGGACGCATACACGCTGAGATTAGACAGTTAAAAGGTGAGTCAGGCGGTACAGTCACTGGTCGGTTGTCCATGAGCAATCCAAACTTGCAACAAGTGCCTGCGAGAAACAAAGAGATAGGCCCGTTGATTCGTTCTTTGTTTTTACCAGAGAAAGGTGAGAAGTGGTGTTCAGCTGACTTCTCGCAACAAGAGCCAAGAATACTTACACACTATGCCAGTCGTTCTCAATACGATGGAGCAGGAGCGATTGCTGACGCTTACCAACAAGGAGACGCAGACTTTCACCAAGAGGTTGCAAACCTAGTGGGTATCGACAGAAAAACAGCCAAGACAATAGGACTTGGCATTATGTACGGCATGGGCAAAGGAAAGTTAGCAGACCAGCTGGGTGTTTCTGTGAGTGAAGCGTCAGACATATTAGCTAAGTTTAATACTTACGCACCTTTTGTTAGACAGCTTGCTGACTCTGTGATGAGAAGCGCAAGTCAAAGAGGATACATAAAAACAATACTAGGAAGGCGCTGTCACTTTGATATGTGGGAACCACTTAGATACGGAACAGGTAGACCCATGAAATACAAAGAGGCTGTGCATGAATACAACGGAGAAATTAAACGAGCGTTTGTTTACAAGGCGCTCAATAAACTAATTCAAGGTTCGGCTGCTGACATGACGAAGCAGTCCATGGTCCAATGTTTTGAAGCGGGGTACCCCCCTCTGCTTCAAGTGCACGACGAGCTGGTGTTCTCAGTCAGGGATAAAGAGGACGTCAGCAACATCTGCAAACTCATGGAAGAAGCCGTTCCTCTGGATGTTCCAAACAAGGTTGATGCCGAGGTTGGAAAGAACTGGGGCGATTCTATGATCGCAAAAACCCAAGATATATCTTAAAATATACTGTAAAATAGGAGTCGAAATGGACACAAAAAAATGGAAAAGTGTAGCAATACGCAGAGAAATCGTTGATATAGCCGCTGAAATCGGTGAAAAAACGGAAAGACCTACCAGCAATGTTTTTGCTTTCGCGGTAAAACGTTTGAAAGAAGATCTGGAAAAGGGAAACCTCTCTGAAGTACCAAAACAGTGAAGCACAAAATACTTTACGAATCACCGTATGAGTATGGTGTGTTCTCTAGTGAAACTCGCAAAAGCGGAAGGTTTTATGACTGCAATGGAGACAAACTTCCTTCAGTAACTACTGTACTATCTGGAACAAAAGAAGGAGACTTCTTGAAGAAATGGATAGACAAAGTAGGTGAGGAAGAAGCAGAACGTATTCGCCTCGAAGCTGCGGCCAGAGGCACATACATGCATAACATTCTTGAAAAACAAATCATCAACGGTGAGATTTGGGAATACAAGCCTGAGAACGCAGAGCAAAAGAGAGCTTTGAAGATGGCATGTACGATCATGGACCAAGGGTTTCCCAACATATCACAAGTGTATGGTTGTGAAGTATCTTTGTATTATCCTGATAAATACGCAGGTCAAGCGGATGTTATTGGTGTACACGACAACGATCTTTCTATCATAGACTTTAAGCAGACAAATAAACCAAAGCGCAGACAATGGGTTTGGGATTACTTTCAACAACTTGCTGCGTACTCTTTGGCCCACAACGAACTGTACGGCACAGACATACACAAAGGCGTAATTATGATGTGCTCAGTAGACTGCTTGTATCAAGAATTTGTTTTAGAAGGCAGGGAGTTTGACCGAGCCGCTGAAGCTTGGATGGATCGAGTAGAGAAGTTTAGTCTTCTGTCCAAGGAGTTGGAAGCTCGGGACTAGACAAAAGAGATATTTCACCACTGTCTAAAAAAGATTCTCTATCT
>CETC01034152.1_pt1 | contig 24249 bp, 37 predicted proteins | sample 326911 | NCBI WGS metagenome assembly CETC01 (sample SAMEA2622694, study PRJEB7988) | marine metagenome | isolation source: saline water (ENVO:00002010), including | reverse complement strand
GAGCAGTGTGAAACATGGGCAACTAAAGTTTACGAACAAGAGAAAGGTGGGTGCTTTGTGAGTTATGAACATATTAAAACTCTTGTTGACATTCCACCAGAAAGACCTAGTATATTTTCATCGAATCAATATAACTATATGGAAGGATATTAATAATGACTAATGTAATTCAAACACAAGTTAATAATGGCATGATAGAGGAGACTACATTCACTGACAATAGGTTCACTATCAAGCTGACTAAGACTATGCTAGAGAAATCTATCATGGATGCAACTAAACCTATACAGGATTGGTACTCTAAAGCATTGTGTTGTACCTTTGATGGACTAGAAAAAGGTGAGTGCGATGAGTATGATGCAGAGTTTATCTTTGGTGCAGAGACTACCTTAAAGTTTTACAAAAGTAAAAGCAGAGGTGACAAAAGATTTTCTATCAAAGGTTTACGCAAGTATGCTGATGTAGGAGATTACCTGACTGTCCAAGAAGCATATAAGTATAGTGAGAACGGTAAGGGTGGTGTACACTCCATTATCATAAGTGTAGATGAACCAGAAGTAATAGAAAGAGGAGAATAAATATGACAAACAAACAAGCAGAAAAGGTAGTGTCTTTCACAGTAAGCCAGAGATATGATTTCTTAGAACTTATAAATGCCATGAAAGACTTAGACAATCAAGTATCTGAAGGTGTACCATTGGAGTACAACACTATAGAAAAGATTAGGAATAGCTCTTGGTTAATCAGTAAAGTGTTTGACTTTGCACAACCAAAATCAGATAATGGGTATACGAATCACTACAGTGACTACATATTTAGTGAAGATGTACCTAAAGAAAAGAAAGATAAGGTGAACTAATGACTGAAGAAGAATTTCAAAAGTGGTTAGAAACTTGCCCTGACCATAATTGGGATGAGGTGCAAAGATTTGAAGGAGTAGTGTGGATTAGATTTTGTGTAGAAGAGGAGCAAGAAGACGATGAACTGTTGGCACTGTAACACACAACTAATCTGGGGAGGTGACCATGACATCAGCGAAGAAGATGACACATGGCTCATGGTCACTAACTTACATTGTCCTAAGTGTCAGAGCCATGTAGATGTATATTTACCAAAGGAGGATGAAGATGAAGTACGCAGTAATGATTGAACCTTTTGAGGGCTTTGAGTATGTCAAAGATGGGTGTGGTGCTATGTGGACAGTAGACACACCTGTTAAAGTGTTTGACACAAAGGAAGAAGCACAAGTAGAAGCAGATAAATGGAACACAGGAGAGGTGGTAGAATGGACGATAAAGTAAAACAAGACGCACAGGCACAGGCAGAGATAGCTTACACAGGCTTCCTATCCTTCCTTAAATGGATGTTAGTAGCCACATTGTTTATATTTGTACTGTTAGTGCGTTGTAATTTTGGAGTAGAAACATGAGCTATTGGAATGACAAAGACCCAAATGATTATTACATAATACTCTTGGTAGTGCTTTTATTAGGGATGATGATATGGGCGCAGTATGGCTAATACTATTAACTGTTTTTGCAGGTTACTTTGTAATGATATTAGTAGTGGGTTTACTAAAACATCTAAACCTGTTACAATATTTTTTAGTATGGGGAAATAATGCAATAGGCATATACATTGTATGCACCCTAGTAACATATATAATAATGCAAGGAGTATCATGGCGAAGAAAGATGAACATAAAAAAAGAATAGAAGAGATGCGAGAGTTTACAAAAGGTATGGATGCAGTATGGTAAATTTTTTTGAACACAGAAGAGAGTTACGATTAAAACAAGAGCTATACTCTAAAGTTAAAGACCAGACTCTTAATAAACATTATGATGCAGGTTTACCTAGTTTTACACTTGCCTACAATGACACTATATATTTTGGGCATACTGCTGAAGAGGTCATAGAAAAAGTTTTAAAAGAAATACAAAATGAAAATTGAATATGTAGATAAAGACACAGTGGTATGTGAGGATGACCATCCTAGAGTATATTATAGATTGAAAGAGGGAGAAGCTATCTGTGGTTATTGCAACAAAAAATTTGTACATATAAATAAAAACAGGAAAGGAATATCGTGGCAAAACAAGATGAACACAAAAAAAGAATAGAAGAAATGCGAGAGTTTACAAAAGGTAGGATGCCGTTGATATTACTCGCTAGTACAGAAGAGGATTACAAAGGCTTGAAGAAAGCTAAATCTAAGATGCGAAACGTAAGAAACCTAGAGATAATTAGGAAAGAGGATTATGATGAAAATAAAAGAAAGATTAAGGGTGGTTAATCCTATAGCTAGAACTATGTTGCAGAAGCGAAGGAGTCCTATGATTATCCCTAATAAAAAGAAACAGAAACCAAAAAAGCTAGATAGGAGACAAATTGACAATGAAAGAGATATATGATACCTTAGACGAATCAGTCCTACTTGATGAAGACTTTGATGATTGGGCTGAAGATATAGATATACTTAAAGACTTAACAGATAAATTTAACACTATTATTAAACAAGAGAAGGAGGACTAACATGATTAGAATAACAAAAGGAAATAAGGATGGATAAAAATGAACCAGTTGTATTCAAAACTATCGTTGGCTTATTGTCAGTTGCACTCTTGGTGTATTTTAATTTACATATACTTTACTGAGTACATAAAAAGAGTAGGACTTACTTTGAGTATATTATTTAATGTAATCTTAGGAGGAGATATGCACCAAACATTCTCTACTAGGAACTGGCAGAGAAGTAAGGACAAAAAAATTAACTTGGTCTGGATCATAGACTTTTTCTTAGGTACAGGTCACTGCATGGAGTCTTGGATAAAATGGCAAATAATGAAAAACAAAAAGTAAAAACGCTAGACGATATGGTAGAGTATTACTATCGTAGTCCACAGTTTAAAGCACTACGAAGTAGAACACAGATAGATTATGAGTATTGTCTCAACAAAGCTACCAGAACTAGAGTGTCTAACACTAAAACTTTAGGTGACATAAAGCTAGACAGACTAGGTAAAGCTGACTGTAAGTTTGCTTATCAAGATTGGCTAACCAAAGGTGTGAGGACTGCTAACATAACTGCTACTACACTATCTGTGGTTCTAAACATGGCAGAGCAGATGGACTTTCTATTAGTTAATCCTATGAAAGCAGTTAAACGCATGACACAGAAACCTAGACAAGTTATGTGGACACCTGATCAAGTTAGAACATTTTTAGATATGGCATACTCTGAGTTTAAATGGAGAAGCATAGGTCTAATAGTGCATATGGCATATGAGTTTGCACAAAGAGTAGGCGATATGCGACTACTTGAGTGGAAAAATATTAACTTTGACGCTAGACGATTAGACTTGACACAATCTAAGAAAAGGGCAGAGGTACATCTTCCTATTGAAGAAGATCTGTACAAAATGCTGCAACAACAACACGAGGACTTTGGCTTCCAAAAATACGTTGCACCTCATGTAAGACCCATAAACGGTGCTTACAGAGCCTATACTAATATTGAAGTGTCACCCATTGTAAATGAGATAAAGTCTGTGTGTGGGCTTCCTGATGAGTTACAGGCGATGGATATGCGTAGGACAGCAATTACAGAGATGGTTGAAGCAGGTGTAGACAGCACACAGATTATGGCTGTTAGTGGACACACAAACCCTAATTCTATGAAACCATATCTCAAACATACCTTTACATCAGCTAACAATGCCCTGTCTAGGCGAGGAGAATACAAACATGCCTAGCAGAGCCAGAGAATATGTTAATGAGTTGATACTGGACTTTGGAGAAAGTTTAACTTTAAACTGTCCTGTCTGTGGTGGGTACAAAAAGTTTAGTGTATCTAACCTAGATGGCACGATAGTTTACAACTGCTACAGGAATAGTTGTGATGTCAAAGGTGCTATCAAAACTCCCTTGTCCAGTGAACAGATACAACGTAAATTAAAACTAGATAAGTTTATCAAAGATAGGAGCTACGACTTTGTGTTACCTGAGTATGTGACACAAGATATAACTAACACTGCTATGAAAAGATTTATCAACAGATGGGAGCTACAAAATGTCGCACTCTACTATGATGTTAAGGATAGACGAGCCGTGTTTCCTATCTATGAAAATAACAAGATGATAGGAGCTATAGGCAGAGCTTTGCATAATACTTTTCCGAAATGGCTACGGTATGACAAGGAAGCTAACTACTATTCATATTTACTGGGTAGCGAATCTCATGTAGCAGTTGTTGTAGAGGATGTTATATCAGCTACAGTGGTAGCGAAAGAGCTACCTAAAGTTACAGGTGTTGCTATACTAGGCACATCACTAAACGACAAACACAAGGAGTACCTGACTAATTTTAAAAAGATAATAATAGCTTTAGATCCAGATGCAGCAATAAAAACAATAGCTTATACTAAAGAGTTGAAGTTATTTTGTGGAGATAAGACATCTGTTTTAGCTTACAGACTAGAGGATGATTTTAAGTATAGGAGAGAAAATGATGTTAGTAATATTAAGGAGGTAACTTATGGCTAAATCAAACACCGCTTCAAAAATCCTTCCAACTCAAGCTGAAGTTGTTGATAAGGTAAACTCTCTGCAAGTCAGAGGAGTTGAAATCTCTATCATGATTGAAGAGATTGACTTCAAACGAAATGTCACTTTGAAAAAGTGGTTCTCTGTTGATAGTAGCATTGATGGCTATGGCTACAAGCTAGGAAAGTTACTTTCTGATTTACGTAAAGTAAATCCTGAAGCTAAACAGATTCCTCAAGAACTGCTCAAAGAGTGCAGTTTAGACAAGATTGACCGTAGAAGGCGGTCAGAGTGGGAATGGTTCTATAACCATCAGTCTGAACTTGACGAGTTCTTTCTTGAGTTAGCTAAAGCTAGGAAGTGTAGCAAGATGGCGGTAAGACAGAACTTTAGCTCTGTTACGGCTCTTAAAAGAGCTTACGTGGAAGCTACTCAAAAGCCTTCTAATGAGGAGCTTATGAAAAAGTGTATTGATTGTGGAGAAAAATTAATTAAGGATGTAAATTGGACACACTCTAGGTATAATAACTGGGTTTACGTTTGTAAATATTGTTGTAGTGATAGAGGTAATAAAGATAGAATGTGGGTGAATAATGTCTATATACCCACAAGCCACCCTGACTGGAAACCAGGACGTTATGATGATTGGTCAGATGTAGCTTTTTCTAAGATGAAAGTTTATAATAAAAGATCTGAAGGTGATGTATACGTTATTACAAATCCCGCATGGAAAAATTGGTATAAGATAGGAAAAGCAGTTGATGCTAAAGATAGAGTGGCACAGTTAAACACAGCTTCCCCTTTTAGGGATTTTGAAGTAATAAAAATATTTACCTCTGATGATAGGAATAGAGCAGAAGTATTAGCCCATAGAGCCGCAGAAAAAATATGTGTTGAAAAAAGACACGAATGGTTCTATACTGAAAACGTAGATGAATTAATAGAGGGAATCACACCATGATGGAACTAGCATTAATCCGTAGCTTGATGAACAAAGACTTTTATGATGATCATAAAGGTGTACGTTGTCCAGACAAGATATTCACTAAAGATGTACGAAAGATTAAGCAGACAGTAGACTACGCTATGAAGCTACACGATAGAGATCTAACTGTGTCGGAGTTACAAGGTTTATTTATGACTAACAACAGCACAATGACTACAGCAACTAAAGATTCCTATGATGATTTGTTCGCTAAGTTAGAAAAAGAAAAGCCTATGTATAACGGTATAGCTACTGAAGTTTTATCAAAGATGTTTCAACAGATGGTAGGAGAAGAAATAGCTAACTTAGGCTTTGACTACGTTAATGGTGACAAAGGCACACTAGAGCCATTGAGAAAACTACTAGATGATTACACTGATAGCTTTCTTCCTAATTTAAACATCACATGGGAAGACATGAGTATAGATGCCTTGTTAAAAGCTAATGCAATACAGTGTCAATGGAAGTTTAACATACCTACACTACAAAGAATAGTTGAGGGTATTAGTGGTGGACACCTTGTTGTTATAGGTGCTAGACCTAATACAGGTAAAACTAGCTTCCACGCATCTTTGTTAGCTTCCAAAGGTGGGTTTGCAGAGCAAGGTGCAAAGTGTATGATACTGTGTAATGAAGAAGCATATGATAGAGTAGGTGCTAGGTATCTCTCAGCCGCAACTAATATGAGTATGGAAGAAGTGCGACAGAACGTCACACTAGCATCAACTAGATACAAACCCATAAAAGAGAATATATATGTAAAGGACACAACAGGCAAAGACATGGATTGGGTAGAGGCGGCTGTTAAAGCTATGAACCCTGACATTGTAGTGTTAGATATGGGCGATAAGTTTGCACCTAGAACAGGAGAAAGATCTGACATATACTTAAAGGAAGCCGCTATACATGCTAGGAACATAGCTAAACAATATAAGTGTGCTATTCTATGGATGTCACAACTGTCTGCTGAAGCTGAAGGTAAAATATATGTAGATCAATCTATGTTGGAAGGTAGTAAGACAGGTAAGGCATCTGAAGCTGATCTCATGTTACTTATCAGTAAAAATCCTACCATAGAAGGACAAGAAAATGAAGACACAGAGAGGCATTTAGTGATAGCCAAGAATAAGTTAAAAGGTGGTTGGCATGGTAAAATAACTATACAATTAGATGGAGAAAGAGCTAGGTTTACAGCATGAAGTTAATACTTGACGTAGAGAACACAACAACAAAACGGGATGGTAAGACCCATCTTGACCCTTTTGAGCCATCTAACACGCTAACTCAAGTAGGTGTACTCAACGCACAGGGCAACAAACCGCATGTATTTACTTATGATCACAACGAAAAGCAAGACACTGATGGATCACAAAAGAAGCAACTACAAGCTGTGCTAGATAAAACGACACTCTTGATAGGTCACAATCTACAGCACGATTTACAGTGGTTGTGGTCTTGTGGCTTCAAGTATGACGGTGATGTTTACGATACCATGTTAGCTGACTACCTGCTCCAAAGAGGACAGAAACAATCTGTATCGCTTGAGGCTTGTGCTAATAGGTATGAACTAGGTTATCAAAAGCAAGACACACTAAAGAAATACTTTGCTGATGGATACAACACAAACGAAATACCTCTAGCGGAACTATCTGGGTATTTAGAGCAAGACTTAAACATAACTAAATGCCTGTATCATAGATTAGAACAGGAGTTTGCTATACCAGAGGCTCAGTCTTTACACGGTGTCAGAGATATAACTAACAGGGTGTGTAAGACATTGACTAAAATGTACATGAATGGTTTTAAGATAGATAAGGTAGCTCTGGCAGGTGTGCGTAGACAATTTGAGCAGGAGCTTACAGATATAGAAGCTAGGCTAAACTCTACTGTGAAGACTTTAATGGGTGACACACCTATAAATTTAAACTCACCAGAGCAAGTTAGCCAAGTTATATATTCCAGAAAGGTTCACAACAAAAAAGAGTGGGCTGACTTATTTGAGTTTGTCAACGATAAAAAGGAGTTTGTGTCAGCTTACAAAGCTAATAGTGATTTAATTATGAAAACTAAAGCGTACACTTGTCAGGAATGTAGAGGTAAAGGCAAGGTATATAAAACTAAAAAGGATGGCTCACCTTTTGCTAGACCATCAAAATGTACTGCCTGTAACGCTATAGGATATATATTTACAAACACTAATCAGATGGCAGGTCTAGGTTTTGCTCCTCCATCTAAAGCGTGGGTAAGTGCTAACGGTTTCACAACTAGTAAAAACTATTTAGATATACTAATCTCAGTCGCTAAGACAAAAGACATGGATGTAGCGTACAAGTTTTTAACTGATTTAAAACGACAAAGTGCTGTATCTAGTTATCTATCTAGCTTTGTTGAAGGAATACATAACTTTACTAAGCCTGATGGGTTCTTACATGTAGGTCTTACTCAGCACGTTACAGCTACAGGCAGGTTCTCAGGTAGAAATCCTAATATGCAGAATATGCCTAGAGGCGGTACGTTCCCTGTAAAAAGAGTATTTGTGTCGAGATGGCAAGGCGGTAAGATACTTGAGGCAGACTTTGCACAGCTAGAGTTTAGAGTTGCTGCATTGTTATCTCAAGACAAAGTTGCAATGAAAGAAGTTGAAACAGGGTTTGATGTGCATAGCTACACAGCTAAAGTTATATCTGACGCAGGACAGCCTACATCAAGACAGGAAGCTAAAGCACACACCTTTGCACCTTTGTATGGAGCTACAGGTTACGGCAGGAGTAAGGCAGAGGCTGAGTATTACACACACTTTACAGATAAGTACAAAGGCATATCTAAGTGGCATAAAAAGCTAGGTGATGAGGCTTTAAACTTAGGGAAGATCACTACACCGTCAGGAAGACAATACGCTTTTCCTGATGTAGAAAGAAGAGCAAGTGGCGCACCTACACATTTTACTATGATTAAAAATTACCCTGTGCAAGGTTTCGCTACAGGGGATATAGTTCCTATCATACTATTAGAGATAGAGAACAGATTGAGATTTGACGAGATGCACAGTTTACTTGTTAATACAGTACACGACTCTGTTGTATTAGATGTGCATCCGTCAGAGGAGAGCAGTGTCTTACAAATAATACAAGACATAAATAATAACTTAAATAATATAATAGAATCGTATTATGATATACAAATTAATGTGCCAATGTTATTAGAAGCAAAAATAGGTGATAATTGGCTTGACACAAAAGATGTATAGTGTATAATAACGAATCATTTAACAAAAGGAGTAAAAACTATATGGAAAATCAACTAAGTGTAATCGAAAGTAATCCTACAGCTTTAGCTGACTTGATGGGTGTATCTCAATCAAGTAGCCCAAAGAAGTCTGCTTTGGCTGAAGTTAAACAATTACATCAACCCATCATGGGTACAAAGAATGTAGACGGAGAAGATATGGAGGTAGCAGTTATTAAAGCTGCATCATACTCTGTGACTTTTCCAGACGGTAGTGTATACTACAGTCCTACAATTACCATCAGACCTTTTATCCAGAGGTTTCAGTTCCAGAGATGGGACGGAGCTTACAAGAGTGACGATGGTAAAGAAGGACGCATGTTAAGAACTGTCTTAGCAAAGTCTCTTAATCAAGACCTGAAGGATAACTACGGTGGTATAAACTGTGGAAGACCATCAGGTTATGTGCAGGACTTTAATGCTCTCCCTCCTAAGACACAGGAACTCATGCGTCAAACTAAGCGTGTCAAAGCTATATTTGGCATGTGTACACTCGACAAAGCTATGGATGAACAAGGTAATCCTGTAGATGTAGACCCTTTTCCCTTCTTTATGAATGTTAAAAATAGAGAGAGTTATAAGAACCTTGACTCCCTTTACTCCTCTATCCAAAAGAAGAATAGGTTGCCTATACACTATGAGCTTTTACTATCAGGTGAAGTTAAGAGTATACCTACAGGTGCAACCTACGGTGTTATCACAGGTAAACTAGGTAAATCTGTTGAAGTTACCACTGATGATAATGAGGTTCTAAATAACTTCGTTGAGTGGATTGAATCTACTAACTCTACAATACTCAACTTTTGGGAAGAGAACAACAAAGAGTCTTTATCCCCTGAAGACTCTGACATTGTAGGCTCAATAGTTGATATTGACGAGGAGTAAGTAGTATGAACCATCCTGCAGAACTGGCGATATTAGCTTTCTTAGATAAAGCAGCTAAAGGTACAGCAAAAGTTGACAAATCTATTGTTGACAAGGTAGCTGAAGATGTTAAAGATGCGATGTCTCGTCAGTTCTCAGGAGGTACATCTCGCAAAGACTTTAGATTGAGAATGTCAAACATAGGCAGAAAGAAGTGTCAGCTTTGGTTTGATAAAAACAGCCCAGAACATAAAGAACCTATGTCCCCTTACTTTTTAATTAACATGATGCTAGGCGATATAGTTGAGGCTGTATTTAAAGGTATAATGAGAGCCGCTAATGTTAAATTTACAGACAGTGGACAGGTCACATTAAAAACAAAACATGCCGACATCAAAGGCGAATACGATATGATTTTAGATGACAAAGTAGATGATATAAAATCTGCATCATCATGGTCTTACGATAATAAGTTTGATAACTTTGGCACTCTTAAATCGGGAGATAGTTTTGGCTATGTAGCTCAACTAGCAGGATACGCAAAAGCAGCAGGTAAAGGTGTAGGCGGTTGGTGGGTCATTAATAAAAACACAGGAGGTTTTAAGTATGTAGAGGCAGAAGGTTTAAATTTAGACAAAGAACTAATTAAGATAGAAGATACTGTTTCTTACTTAGAAAATGATGAACCATTTGAGAGATGCTTTGATGACATACCTGAGACTTACTACGGTAAACCTAGCGGTAACAGAAAGCTAGGAGTAGAGTGTGGCTTTTGCCCATACAAAGAAAAGTGTTGGGGAGAAATACAAGCATTGCCTTCTAAAGTATCTAAGTCTAAGTTTCCACCAACAGTTTACTATACGCATGTAGCTAATGCGTAAACATAATAAATTTCGTTACAGGAGTGGTCTGGAAAAAGAGATTGCTGCTTTTCTGAAGTCGTGTCAAAAAGAAGTTCGATACGAGTTACTGAAGATAGAGTGGGAAGATCTTAGATACAGGCATTACACTCCTGATTTTATTTTAGACAACGGTATAATAATAGAAAGTAAAGGTATATTTGATTCAGAGGATAGAAGAAAGCATCTGTGTATCAAAAGTCAGTACCCTAAGTTAGATATAAGGTTTATATTTAGTAATGCTAATGCTAAACTATATAAAAAGTCAAAGAGTAGATACTCTGACTGGTGTGAAAAACATGGTTTTTTATATGCACATAGAATTATTCCACAAAAATGGTTGACTGAAAGAAAAAAGCGAGTACAACTAGGTGTTTTACCCTATAAAAAGAAAAGGCTAAAGATATGAAAATATCACCAGATGACTATACAATAATATTCACACCACAAAAGACAAAGCAAGGAGATTTTAATGGTAGTGTTAATATAAAAATACTATTCCATGAAGATAATATCTGGGATGAAAGGACTAGATATCTAATGTTGGAGATGGCTACCTTAGTTGCTGCTACCATACCTCTACTAGAAACGGATGATGATTTTTTAAAATTAGTTAGAGGAGTAAGAACACAGTTACTTGAAGACGGAGAACTAGCACCTATATACGATGACAAAGGAAATGAAGTAAATGACACACCACTAGTAAAAGAAATAAAAGATAACGTGATTCACGTAGATTGGAGGCATAAAAATGGAAAAGACTGAAACAGATATGGTTAATAGTCCACCACACTACAACAAGGCTAACATAGAGTGCATAGATGCAATTCAAGCAGCTACAGATGACGGTTATGAGTATTACTTACAAGGGAATATATTGAAGTATGTATGGAGGTATAGGTACAAAGGTGGTGTAGAGGATTTGAAAAAGGCACAGTGGTACTTAGATAAATTAATAATAGAAAAGGAGAACAAATGACAATGAGTTATAAATCAAGAGAAGATAGTTTAAGAGAGTTTCATGTAGCTTTTGGACATCCTATTGATGAACCGATGACCGTAGATGGCATGGAGCTACGCAGAAGTTTAATAGTAGAGGAGTTTACAGAGTTAATGTCAGAAATAAATCAGGTGTCTATAGCGTTAGCTAGAGGAAGAAAGCCTAAGATAGAGGTAAGAGAAAACTTATTGAAAGAGCTATGCGACTTACAGTACGTTATATCTGGTATGGCTGTAGCACTAGGTTTACCTTTACAGGTAGCTTTTAATAGAGTACACGCTAGTAATATGTCTAAACTAGATGACAAGGGTAAGCCTATTTATAGAGAAGATGGTAAAGTAATGAAAGGTCCAAACTATGTGCCGCCTGACTTAAAGGATTTAGTGGCATGAAGTTCAAAGTATATATGACGTTAGAAGTAGACCCTGAAGAGAATGTCCTATCTATTGATGAAGAAGGTCAAACAGAAAGTGTGCAAGAATTAATAGAGGCTCTTATGTTTGATGCAGACGGTGTAGAAATTAAAAATATAAAGGTGACAAGCAATGAAATTTGAAAAAACTAAACAGATTAGCGGTAAAAGTATTAATGAAGCAGCAAAAACTTTAGCGGATGATCCCCTAGCTCCCAAGAAAAAGGTACACACTTGGAAAGATGTAGAGAATTTTTTAAGTGATATGCCAGAAGATTTTAAACAAAGACATATATTTTGTTCAGTAGAGGGCAAAGATAATTTATACAGTGTAACATCCATACTAGCTTGTACGGAAGTAGATGACCCTACTATGGAGTCTTTTCTTTTAAATGATTCTGATAAAATGCCTGACCCCTATAAAGCAGACAACTTTGAAAAAATGGCTAAACTATTAGACAGCTTTTTCTTTTGTATGCACATTGAGCCTGTAAGTAATGAAAGGAAAATAAATTGAATAACACACTACCAACAGATTACCAAAACTTTATAGCTACATCTAGGTACGCTAGGTGGCTTGATGATGAACAAAGAAGAGAGACTTGGGATGAAACTGTTCAGAGATATGTAGATTATATTGCAGAGAAGGTCAAAGGCAATTTACCTAAAGCAGAAGTTTATGATGCTATATATAACCTAGAAGTTATGCCATCCATGAGAGCATTGATGACTGCAGGTAAAGCGTTAGACAGAGATAATACTGCAGGGTACAACTGTAGTTACTTGCCTGTAGATGATCCTAAGTCTTTTGATGAGGCTATGTATATACTTCTTTGTGGCACAGGTGTAGGCTTTTCTGTAGAGAGAGATTGTATAAATAAATTACCTGACATACCTAACGAGTTAGAAGAGTGCGACACTGTTATAAAGATTGCAGATAGCAAAGAAGGTTGGGCTAAAGGTTTCAGGAAACTTGTAGGACATCTATATATGGGTGAAATACCTAAGTGGGATATGTCTGGTGTCAGACCTGCAGGAGCTAGGCTCAAGACGTTTGGCGGTAGAGCGAGTGGACCTGCACCTTTGCTTGATTTATTTAACTTTACTGTGGCTTTATTTAAAGCAAATACAGGACGTAAGTTATCTAGTTATGATTGTCATTCTTTGATGTGTAAGATAGGTGAGATAGTTGTGGTGGGTGGTGTGCGTAGGTCAGCTATGATTAGTTTGTCTAATCTAGGTGACTTGCGTATGCGACACGCTAAATCAGGACAGTGGTGGCAGGATGCTCCACACATGGCTCTATCTAATAACTCTGTGGCTTACACAGCCAAGCCAGACGGTGAGACATTCTTGAGAGAATGGACTGGCTTAGTTGAATCTAAATCAGGTGAGCGTGGCATCTTCAACAGGGTGTCAGCTAAGAATCAAGTACAAAAATATGGACGCAGAGATCCTAACTATGACTTTGGTACTAATCCTTGTAGTGAGATTATATTACGTCCTTATCAGTTCTGCAATCTAACAGAGGTTGTAATTAGAGAAAACGACAGGTTTGACGATCTAAAGAGAAAAGTTGTTTTGGCTACTATACTTGGCACAGCACAGTCCACACTTACAAACTTCCCTTATCTACGCAAAGTGTGGAAGAATAATACAGAAGAAGAAAGACTACTTGGTGTATCACTCACAGGTATTATGGACAATGAGCTAACAAACGGCAAAAAGCAAGGACTAGAGAAGACACTATCTGCACTAAGAGAGATTGCAGTAGAGACTAACAGAGAATGGTCTACTATCTTTCATATACCACAGTCCACTGCTATCACATGTGTTAAGCCATCAGGCACAGTGTCACAACTTGTAGACAGTGCATCTGGTATACACGCTAGACACAGCAAGTATTACATCAGGACTGTTAGAGGTGATAACAAAGACCCATTAACACAGTTTATGATAGATCAAGGTGTTCCGTCTGAACCTGATGTGATGAAGCCTAATGACACTACTGTATTTAGTTTTCCTGTTAAGTCTCCAGAGAGAAGCGTTGTCAGAGCCGATTTAACAGCCATACAGCAGTTAGAAACATGGTTGATGTACCAGAGGCACTGGTGTGAACACAAGCCGTCAGTGACTATTTCTGTGCGTGACGATGAGTGGATGGAGGTTGGTGCATTTGTATTTAAACACTTTGATGAGATGTCAGGTGTGTCATTCTTACCACACTCAGATCACTCTTATCAGCAAGCACCATATCAAGAGTGTACTGAAGAAGAGTACAATGATATGTGCAGTAAGTTTGTCTACGACATAAACTGGACACATCTTGCAGACTACGAGAAAGAAGACACTACAGCAGGTACACAGACCTTTGCTTGTAGTGGCGATGTTTGTGAAATTGTAGATATAGGAGCATAAAATGAAGAAACCTTTTGATAAAGGATACGATGTTTTTTCTAGGGGATACATGTATAAGGCTAATAAAATTATAAACTTGAAGGCTAATCCTTATAAACCCAACACACACGCTAACCGTGAGTGGGAACGTGGTTTTAACACTGCGTATTTTAAAAGACTACAAAAGGTAAAAAACAATGAGTCCAGAAGAGCAGAAACTTAGAAAAGAGATCGAGCAGTTTTATAAAAACAAAGAGACTAAAGAGAAAAGTAAGTTACAACAAGAAGCTGATAACTTTATAAAAAGAAAGACTAGAGATGGGCAAGAGAAGCAACTTCGACAGGATTGAAAGAGACTTTTATCCTACACCAGAAGCAGCTTTTATGCCACTTGTACCGCACCTGCCTAAAAATAAGTTCTACTTTACAGAACCTTGTGCAGGTAACGGAGCATTAGCTGCGTGGATAATGAAGCACACAAGCGGTATATTCATGTCTATGAGTGATATTTATCCTCAAGGCTCTGACCTAATACAACAAAAAGATATGTTTAGAGTGACTGTAGTACCCACAAAAATAGAGCATTATGTGATCACAAACCCACCTTGGACTAGGAGTATACTACATCCTGCCATAGATCATTTTGCTTTGCAGTCTCCAACATGGTTCTTATTTGACGCAGACTGGTGTCACACAAAGCAAAGCCAACCCTACATGGATTGGCTAGTGAAGATTGTCAGTGTTGGGAGAGTTAAGTGGATACCAGATAGTAAGATGACAGGCAAAGATAACTGTTGTTGGTATCTGTTTGATGCTAGGAATAAAAAAACGACACAGTTTTATGGACGTTAGTTGTAGCTTTTAAGAGCATTTCTAGCTGCTGTATCATCACCCTTTATAAGCTCATTAAGCATAAATAACTGATTTAAGTTTAAGTCCATTATATCATCAACTCCTGCAAAGTTTTTAAGATATCTTGCTACATCAGTCCTAGATTTACCTTTAGTTATTTGATACGCAAGCTGTAACTTTCTGTCTTTTATTATTGGAGAATTTTGTAATCTTGTTTTCACTTGTTTTTTTGATGTAGTTAATGCGTTGTTTACAAGTTTTATTTTAGTTCTCATACTACCTTCTTTAAAACGCTTAGAGTTAAATACAAAAGCAGCATTTCTTTCTAAAAAAGTAAATAGCAATTCATTAACTCTGTTATCAGCCTCTGGCACTCTTGAGAATATGTTTGTTCTCCACTCAGGTCTTCCTATAACATTAAACATTCTTTGTGTGTAACTGTGTTTAGGCACTTCTCTAAACCCTACCACTTTAGATATTTGTGATCTTCCTTTTTCACCTGTAGTGCCTTTAAACTTTTCTGGTGCTAGTTCTACACCTAAACTAGCAAATATATTATCTACATATCTTAAAGAGTTATTTAATACTTTAAGACCTTGCTTTCTGTCAATAGCTTTAAAATCTTCGCCTTGAGCTAAACCAACAACCTGATTAATAGGATCTATGGGTCTGGTAACACCTGAAATAGCCTGTGATGCTACATTTCCTACAATTTTTCCTACTGCTTCTTTAGTTAAACTTAGCTCACCTGATGCTAGACCTTGAACCATTTGACCTATTCCAAATTCATACTCACCTAGTTGTCTAGTAAATTGTCGGAAACCAAAAGTTTCACTTGCAACTTGTATTAAATCTTGAGGTATCTCTTCTCCTCTTTTAAGGTGGGCAAACATTCTACCTGCCATTTTAAATAAAGAGTAGGGATAATCATAGCGTAAGTCTCTCACCATACCTGTATCAGGATCACGTTTCTCAGACCAAGCTAGTCCTTCATCTATGTTTTTTAGCTCTTCTTGTGCAAAGTATCTAACTGTAGTCATGCCTATAGCTGCTTTAGCCATAGCGTCACCTACATCACTTTCTTGTTTGGTAAAATATTTATATATTTCTCTTCCTGTTCCTAGAGGAGTAAAATCAGCCATAAAAGCAAGCGTGTTATTAAAGAATTGACCAAACGGCATAGCCAAACCTAATACAGGCACTTTTCTAAAGTCTTCTACAGCCTTAGCAAAAGAACCTAGTGGGTCTTTACCAAAGTCATATGTTTTTGCACCATACTTTTTAGAAAAAACAGATCGTAGTGTATCATCTATAGCTTTTGCCTCTACCTTTATATATTGATCCGTACTAAAAAATTCTGTTAAATTAGGTGTTTCATTAACAAGTTCATTGTAAGTTTTACCATAGTTTTTTATTAACTGTTTTTCTATATTGTAAAAAAATTCTACGGACTTAGTATATACGTCTTGTCCTTTAACTGCATACATGGTTTGCATAAAATTTGTAAAGTTTTCTGTAGATCTGCCAAACATATTGTCTTCAGGATCAAAGCCAAATTGTTTTTTAAATGTAAGATTATCAACACCACCAGATAAATATCTCATCAACTCTTTTTGTGCTTCAGGTCTAGCTTTTAAATAAGACTCAAAAGCTTCAAAAGTAGTCTCAGGATCTAGCAGATTTCTTACTTTATTTATATTAAGTTGTGCTACCCTAGAAAGATAAAGACCTTTTTTATCTGTTTCTAAGCCCAGTGCCATTTTAGTCAAAGCTGTTCCGCTATACAGCGCAGCTTTTATAACATCAGCAACAGTTTGTGCTGTAGAATAAGCACTCCAACCAACTAGGTTAAGTGCTGTAGTTCCTGGATTAGTAACAATATTGCGGATTATTACGTTTTGTGCGTAGTTAGTTACATTAGTAACTTTATTTAAAATTGTTTCCTCTACAGGATCTTGTAAATTATGTATTAATTCATCTGCATTTACATTTTTTTGATTTTCTGCTATTTCCCTTCCAAATTGTCTCATTATGGCTAGATATTTACCAGAGTTACTAATATTACTAGCCATTCTTTTAGAGAAAAAATCAAGTTTCTCTCTATTAGATAACACTTTTCCTTTTTGTAAACGTAATGCCTCTAGTCCCTTTTTAAAATTTGGTAAACTAGCTTTTGTTTTAGCACCAGTTAATCCTTTTTCCATAGTAGCTATAAATTTATCTAAATCTGCACCACTTAAATTTTCTCTTATTACATCAGCAGCAAAGTTAGTTATACCATCACCTTCAAATCTTTTTTCAAAGTTTATACCTGCATCACGCATAGACTGAGCTAGCCCTTTTACTCCTGCTCTATCACTACCTAAGAAAAAGTATTTCCAGAATAAAACTTCATCTAGTGCTTCTTTATCTGTAAAACCTTGTTTTTCTGCTAACTCTGCTTTTTCTTGCTTATAAAAAGCTGATTTTTGTTTTAATGTAGTAAAAACTTTAATAGAGTCTTCAAGTATCTTTTGTAAGTTTTTACCTGCCTTTTTTCTAAATTCTTTTTGTTGTGAGGCTAATTTAATAGCTAAATTTTTATCAGGAGTGAATTGTGCTGTCACACCTTTAGGTTTAGATGTTTTTCTAACACCAACAGAAAATGCGGATACACCACCACCTACTAAACCACCAAGAGCAGCTAACCCAGACTGAAACTCACTCCAATCTTCTTGCTGCATAGACATTATCATGCCGTTTTGATAAGCTACATCTATACCTAAAGATAAAGCAGCATCTGTGCCTGTAGCAGCAGCTAATTCTTTTTTAACTCTAGCAGATGGACCTTCTTTTATCCTAGCTCCTCTTATAGATTTTTCTATAAAATTATTATACGTTCTTGCTTTCGCAGCTTGTGTTGCATTTGGACCTAGTTTAGCTACTTCTTCTATTGCTTTAGCTCTAGCCCACCTACCTGCAAGTTTACCTGTCAATCCTGATGCAAGTCTCCCTGCACCAAAAGCTATTAGATTAGCAGGATCTAATATTGCAGATTTAGCATAATCAAATACACCGTCTACTTTTTCACTTAAAGTATTTTGATCTCCAAATAGATTACCTAACTTATCAAATGTGCCGTAGGCTTGACCTGCAACAGCCCTAGTGTCTTCGTCAGCTTTAGCTAACCAAGCAGTTTCACCTAATGTTGTTATGGAGTTGCCGCCTTGAAAACTACGCATGTGATTTATAAATTTGTCTACTATATCTTCGTCAGACAAGTCATCAGCTACACCTATACCGTGTCTAGATTCCATATACTCTTTGATGCGTCTTAGGCTTTCTTTATCTTCTACTAAATCGCTAGGAGATAATTTTAATTCATCTCTAATCCTTGGGCTAGGACGATCTGAAACTAAACCTACAGGGTCTGGTGTTTTATTTAGGCTTTTAAAAATACTATAAGTAGCCAATATGTTTCTCCTTAATACATTCCTACTAGTTCTTGTATTAGACTATCAGCTACATCAGGGAACTCTTCTTTTAGTCTTACTCTTAGAAACCTTCTAAAGTCTTCTTCTGTTCCTGTTCCGTAAGTTTTACCCTTATAGACTTTTCTATCCATTGTTCCACCATAACCTCCCCTTAGCTCAGTCGGAAGTCTATCATATGCTTCTTTTATAGAGGCTATATAAGCATCAGTAACACGCTTCTCTTCTGGAGATAACTCTGGCAATGTAGCTATTTCAAACACAGCACCGCTACCGTAGTCTTTTTTCTCCACTAAAGCATTATTGAAAATACTTTGTAGTGATTCTGTACTCACAGTGCTAACTTTTTGTACTCCTCCACCTCTAATTTGAGATTCAATAGCATCGCTATCAGCTTTATTAGCCTCCATAATCATCTCATCATTAACAACAACTCTATTACCTGCTAGTTCTATAATATCATTCTTGCCAATACTCTCATTAATTATAGCGTTTTTTAGCTCCTCTTCTGTGTTAAACTTAGCTTTTACATTCTCTTGTTGACCTCCTCCATCACCACTAGTAGTACCTAGCTTTTCTCTTCCTAGTATTTCTGCTTCCATTCTAGCTCTATTCTCAGCATCCCAGACTAACGGATTATCAAATATATTTTTGTAAAAACCACCTTTTGCATATAAATTCTTTATGGCTTGATCTCCATATTCTTCACTTAAACGCATACGTGTAGAATCTATTTGTAGTCCTGATTGTAAATTATTAAGAAGTTTTTGTTTATCTGTAGGCAATGCTTGACCTTTAGCTACTAAATCATCTTGTTCTTGTGTTATTAATATCTCTAATTGACCAAAAAAATCATCTTGTTGTTTAGCCATTTCTCTATCTGTTAATGGCTGTGGTATTAAACCAATATTAACGTCTACAGGTGCTATACTCTCAGGAACAAAATCACCTGCAGCACCCATATCATATAAATCTAGCATATTAAAGTTATCACCTACCATCTGAGACTTCATTTTGATGTTGTATCTTTCATCAGCATTTAAACTAAGGGCTGATGCTAATAAGTTTTCGTATTTGCTCATAGGATCTGTAGAGGTAGGATTATGATTTTCTTTATATAATCCTGCCATCCTGTTTATTAATTGATCTAAGGAATATAGAGGCTGACCATCTGGACCTTTTTCGTCTACAAAGGTAGATGATAAATCTACTATTGAGTTTATAGTTTCCTCATCAAGTTTTTCACCTCTGTGTGTATCAGAAAAGTTTTTAATACCTTTATAAGCCTCAACTAAAGACTTTGGGCTTTGTATCAAATAACGTAAGTTTTCTTGGCTCATACCTGCATTATCTAAGTAATCTACATAAAGTTTATATGCGTTAGCTACACCTTTACGCTTTTTCCACTGAGACATACCTGCAGTTCTAGCTATCTCTGCTTTACGCTTACCTTCTTCTCTGGCTTCCTGTAGTCTTGCTTTTATATCTACAGCCTGACCCTCTAAAAAAGCTGTAGCAAAAGCTTTTGCATCAAATCCCATCTATGTTCTCCTAGCCATCAAACCTCTGCGAGGCTCTTCTTCTGCTACTGCTTCCTCTGCTTCAAACTCAGCCTCATCTACAGTTTCATCTGTAGTCATCTCCATGCCACTTGCAAGAGTAGCTTTTTCGTCAGGTGTCATTTCTTTACTCATGTAACCTAATGCTTCTTCAAGAAGCTCTGTACCTTCATCTGGAGTTTTAGCTTTGTCAATAGCTTCTCTAAGCATTGTTTTTAGTATCTCTTCATCGTTAGCATTAGCTTCCTCTTTTCTTTGTACAGGATGCTCTTTAACATTTACATCATCTGATCTAGCTGCAGCTAAAATATATTCATGTAATACAGGAGAAATTATTAAACTTATATCTACTGTGTGCAAGCCCTCCATAACACCTACACCTAATATACTATCAACTAAAATACTTAGAGGAAATCCGTTATCTAACGCAGTAAATACATCATCCATTACTGCTTGATCACCTAGCTTGTCTATATAAAAATCTATAACTTGAGGGACTTCACTCATCTCAGAGGGACGCTCCCATGAGTATCCTTTAGGCTCTGTAGTTAGTGATTGTCCTGCTATAGGTGCTGTAAATGTATTTACTTCTTCCATTATTATGTCTTCCTAAATAAGTTTCTCATTTGATCGTAGGCAGGTTGTGCTAAAGGAGCTAACTCTCTTAGCTGTCCTAGCCCAGAGCCACCAAAAGCTTGTAGTGCATCAAGTATGTCAGGAATAATGCTTAAATCAGCCACCTTTTTTACTTTAATAATCTGACCTGCAGCTAAACTATCTTTATCTTTTAAATCATTTAGAGCTATCATCTGACCTATAGTTGTACCTGTTGCTTCAGCTATGTCTGTAAGTGTATCTCCTGCTTGCACAACATAATCCTTTGTGGCTACATCAGGATCTAACATACCTTTTTCCATTGCATAAATTCTTTCTAGTCTTCGCTGTACTTCGCTAGAAGCTGATTTTATTTCTGCTGTATCTTTAACTTCAGGAGATTTTGCCATAAGTGTTCTACTAGCTTGTATCTTATCACCTTCGTCATCGACTACGTTATCAAGAGCAGAACGTATAGCCGCTTCTCTTAGTCTATTAAGGTTATTTCTACTTATGCTTGGATCTATTGCCATTTGTCACCTATATAAATATCTTGTCGTAATTACCAAATATACCACTTACAACAGCACTACCAAACTGTCCTAGTGCAGAGCTAAAAGCTGTATCTCCTGCTTGTTCAGCATTTAAGTTAGCTTCCAGTAGTCTTTGTCTTCTTTCAGCAGCAGCTTCAGCAGAAGCAAATGCGTAAGCCATAAGATCACGCTCTTTCTGCCACACTTCATCTAAACCTTTTTGGGTAAGACCATTAGCCTGTAAAGCGTTTTGTCTGTTAGCTTCATTTGCAATTTGATTGTTTATAGTAGCTAACTGCTGTCTCCATCTAGCGGTGGCTTGTGCTATGATTAGTTGATTTTGTGCGTTAAACTGATCTCTTTGATTATTAACCTCAGCCTGAAACTTTTGTAGAGCATTTATTTCTCCTGCATTAAACTGTTCCATAGCGTTGCTTTGAGCAGAGTTAAACTGCCCTACCGTAGCTGCTAAGTTCTCAAAGAACTGATTAGTTTGATTATCACTAGTAGCATTGAACTGAGAGGCTGCATTATTTGCGGCAGCATCACTAAATAAAGACTGCACTATAGATTGATTTCTAAACATATCAGCTTGTTGAGCTATATCTAAATTAGCCATGTCCATTTGTAAAAAGTTCTGTGCGTTTTGCACAGCAGCTTGTTGTCTATTATTTAGATTAGACATATCAGCCTGAGACATAGCTGCAGCTTGAGCCATTATAACAGCTTGTCTATTACTCAAGTTTGTTAAATCAGCAGTCTGAGCTAGTCTAGCGTTTTCTAATGCTATCTGCTGTTCTGCAGAAAAGTTCATGTTAGCTATATCTGACACTTTTGCTGCATTAGTTACCCTAGCTTGAAACTTTTGATCAAACTCCAATCCAATGAAAGCAGCCCTTTGCTGTGCAGCTAATACTGCCATCTGTTGTTTATTACTTAGGCTTTGTGTTTCAAACTGAGCTACCGTTTGAGCATCAGCCATAGCTATTGGTAAAGAACTTTCCATAGCAGCTTGCACTATAGCTTGTCCTGCCATAGATGATGCAGATATACCTCTTTGAGCCATAGCTGTAGTTGCAGCCCTAATAGCACCTGCAGCCCAAGCAGGAGGCTGATCACCTTCAAACTGTGTCATTAAGTTTGATAATTGACCTTGGACAGTTGCAGCAGAGCTTGGTGCGCCTGTAGCTGCTTCTACACCTTCTATAAATTGTGAGGCTTGTTGAGCATTAGCTACAGCTTGTACAGTCTCACCTTGCTCTAGCTGTCTAGCAGCAGGTGATACTATTTGTGTACCTTGTGTTTCAGCAGCTTGTACGTCTTGTACTGCTAATTCTTCAGGAGCTTGTTGTGCTGCATCAATAACAGCTTCAGGAGTAATCTGTCCTTGAACTGGTTGTATATCTAATGCAGCTACATCTGCTGCTGTGCCTGTGGTTGTAGCCTGTGCTGCTGTACCTATAGTAGGAGCAGCAGTCTGTGTAGTTTCTCCTATCGCTGTAGTTATAGGTGTAGCAGTCCCTACTTGACCTGTGTCAGTAGCAATGTCTTGTGCTGTAGATGGAGTTATCTCTTGTGTTTGTATTGGTGTTATAGTTTCTGTTGGAGTAGATACCGTCATACCTACAGCCTCTGCTGCAGTAGGAACAGCAGCTACACCAAAAGAAGATGATGCACTAGCTAAACCTGCTTGAGCTTGCGCTATCTTTGCGTTTTGTTGATTTATTTGGGATACAACTAACTCTCTTTGTTTGTCTGCACCTACATCTGTGGGTAGAGCAGCTAGTTGCTGTTGGAGTGTAGATAGTTTTTGTTGTTCTTCTGCTAGTTTAGACTGTGCTAAGTTTAGGTTAGACTTAGTAGCAGCAGGAGATCCTGCAGAGACTTGACCACCTTCTTGAAAGTTTTTTGTCCCTACTAGTTTTTCAGCTTTTCTAGTCATACCTGCAAGGTATCTTGCTGCGGCAGGACTACCATAGTCTAAGCCTTTTCTATCTAATAACATCGCTATTTGCTGTGGTGTAAACCCTGCAAATTTACGCATAGGGATCTGTGTTTCCATTTATTTAACCTTTAATCAGTAATCTATCTAACTTGTCTTCTATACGGTGCATGGCTTCGTGGACTTTGTTCATCTCTTCTTTTACATCTTCTCTTGAGGCATACTCTTCTCTAGTTTTATTGAGTAGTATATCTATACGTTTTACCTCTGCAAGCAAGCCTCTGAATGTCCAGAAAGCAGGAGCTATAACAAGTGTAAGTATGATGTTCCAAAATATAACTGGGCTAATTTCCATTACTTAAATGCATCCTTCATTGCGTCTAACATGTCACCTATAGATGGAGGTTTGTCTTTTGGGTCATATGGGCATATAACTTCTCTAGGACATTGTGTATATGATTCTACCATCTCTAAAAATCCACTACCGTTTGCACCTTCGTATAAACACCACCAACTTATTGTATTTTGTTTACCTGCTGAGTCATGTCGTTTGTGTATCTTCTTTAGTCTGCAGACAGTTAAATGTCCATTGTTTAGTGTAGGCTGAAACTTGTGTTCATGTGCCTCTGCTCTAAGCGTTAATGATGATAACGTAGAGCAATCCACTAGCGAGTGCAGTAACAAGAGCAAGACCAATAGTAACAAACACAGCGTTAAGTATTTTCTCTCTTCTCTGTTGAGCTTCATATACCATCTTCTTTCTTTGCTTACGGATGTTAGCCTCAGTTTCTAATAACTCATCCCAAGCCTTAGTTCCCTGAGTGAACATGATATATGTTTTTAGGTCATCACGCTGTTGCTGTAGTTTCTTCTTCGCAGCAAATGCTTCTATCGCTTCCTGTTCTACTGACTG
>CETC01070153.1_pt1 | contig 24255 bp, 45 predicted proteins | sample 326911 | NCBI WGS metagenome assembly CETC01 (sample SAMEA2622694, study PRJEB7988) | marine metagenome | isolation source: saline water (ENVO:00002010), including | reverse complement strand
GCGGACAAAAAGTCCGCCCTTGAAACAGCCATTGCGTTCACTGGGGACCATAAGCTATACGGGAGCTATATGTGCCGTGTGTGCCACGAATGGCCGAATAGCTGCATTAACGCATTGACCGACCCGCACCTTAACCAAAAAGCATGGCTAGGACACGCAGCGGTAGCCCTGGCACACAACATACCAGAAGACATCACAAGGGAAGCATGGGGGTATCTGTCGGATGAGCAAAAGTATCTGGCAAATGAGGAAGCAGAACGAGAAATTAAAGCATGGAAAATGCGCTACTTCGAGGATAAGGGCTTATGTGGATTGCTGGCAGGACAGATGCTATTTTGACGGAATCCCGGATGAAGTTCCGAGCAAGCTGCTTTTTTCTGGGAGGGTGCCGTCATGGAAAGCAATAGCGATTTGCCTACTCAACAACGACCACCAGCTAAAAAAATTGGGATTGGAAAGAAACAGCACCCCGAAGGGGCTGGAAATAGAAAGGCAACTAACATCACGAAAGAGCAGCGAACAATTGCCGCTCATTTAGACAGGATCAGGCGTCTTGAAAAGCGCTGCCTTGAATTGCAACACGAAAACGCAGAACTACGCCATGCGCATAAGCGAGCGTTTGGGATACTTAGGGAGGCTCATTGACTACACTCTGGAAACCAATCGTAGACGGAAAAAGCATAACCATGATCAGCCTGTCAGGACTTAGCAGGGCAGAGGCAGAAGCGTACTGTATTGATAAATTTGGACGGCATAGGTTTGGAGGGTTTGAGTAGTGGCAGATGATATTGATCGCGCAAACGATCTAGCAGAAATGGAGCGCAACCAAGCGATCCGTGATGCGTTACGCGCAAAAGGACCGGTTTATTGCGGTCGGTGCTATAACTGTGACGAGCCTCTGGAGGAAGGGATTTTCTGTCCGGGCGGGGAGTGTGCCGAGGACTATCAGCGCAGAAACAGGAGGCGAGCGTGACCTACAAACCCGAAACCGACCTAAACCACCAGTACGTCAGCCCTGAGCACCGCTACGCCTGCTTCAACAAGCCGGACAGCAGGGTAACCAGGGGTATTGAACAAGACGGCTGGACACCCGATGGCCGTAGGCATATGGTTGAGAGACAGACCGAGTGGCTGCCGATTGGGTGTGGGCATACTTGGCGGGAGAGTGATCCTTCTTGTACTGATTGCAAGTGGAGGGGAAAGTGAGCCGAATAATACGTTGCGAGAAGTGCAACACGAAAGTTGCAGAGGTGCGAGACGCCAGCCTTATGAAAGGCATGGTTGTGTATTGCGGGAAGTGCCACAAAGACTTGAGGGCAAAGATTGCCGCAGCAAAATACTACGCCGATAGAAAGGGCAGTGGTAATCCACTCAGAGACGTATTTGGAGATATATTCTCATGAACAAACAAGCCGCACAAATAAACAACAACGCGCTACACCGGGATGCGGTGAAGCAGGAGATTCATGCATTGCTGTGCCAGGATGGACCGCTGCACAACGGAGGAGTTGCCAGAAGGCTTGGCATTGACGCCTATGAGTGCCGCGAGTATCTGGAAGAGATGGTAGAGGCTGGAGAGGTTGAGTTTAAGCTTTGGAGGTATTCGGTGTGACCACCCTAAACCAACTGCGAGAACAGCGCCGCCTAACGTGGCAGGCAGTGGCGCGCGAGCTGTCAGAAATTGCCGCCAGCAATGGCGACGATCCGATTTATTACCAACGGTTATGGGCCATGCGTACCGGCAACGGGAGAGCTGTCAGCCAGGGGGAACGGCGGGCGCTTTTGGAGTGGTCGGAGGATGAGGTTTGCAGTTATATCTGCTGAACTTTTAATTCCAAAACGATATTTCACAACGGCCTCACGGGGCCGTATTCTGTTCCTACGCAATAGGGAGAACAGACATGCACACATACCGAGTAGTCCTATCCGGCGAAGGCTACGACTTCCCCGTAGAGGTAAAAGCAATCAACGAATACGAATGCCGAGAGAGGGTCCGCAAAGACTACCCCGGCTTTTACATAGAATCACTGGTGGAGCAAATCAATGTTTAAAGTATCGGATCTTGAGAATGATTGCGTATCTGATGAGGTTGCGGAGTATGACCTGAAGCTGGAGGAGGAGCATAAGGCGCTGTCTGATGACCTGTACGAGGCGTACTTTGACGACAACGATCAGGTGGTCGAAGCGGTTGAAGACCAGCTCACACAACAGGAAGACTTCTACAAGCGACTGAGAGAAAACCACACGGGCAACGGTGTAGCGCTTAAGAATGCTCACAGCAAGGCCATAGCCATCGCCTGCGACGTAATAGCGGCCTGCTGTGACAGTCTGGCAGAGGTTGAGCGAGTTAGGAGGGAGTGGGATGTATGATCGCGGACTAGAAATCATGATCCTTATGGGGGTGGCGCTTGTGTCGCTGCCCTTCATCATCGCAGCCTACCGCAACCGGCATGAGCCTACGCCATGGGAGCAGCAAGCAAACGGCCCAGCAAAGATGAGGGTGGTTAAGAGGGCTAGGGGTTACGACCCTGTGCTGATTGAGCGAGGAGAGTATAACGTTAAAACTGTGGATCTGGGGAGGTTACGGAAATGAGCAACGATATTGAGCGGGAAGCGGAGTACAGCCAGGGCATCATGGCAGGGGCAGGTGCGGTAGTTCTTAAAGACGGCGAACCCCTAACGGTTGACGAAATAGTGGCGGAGCTGAACCGGCTGCAAGCCGCCCGCTCCCATGGCGGTAGTGGGGAGGCGGTGACCGTATTCAGCGGCCTTTCAGCTTTCGAGTTGAAGGCGGTGGCAATGGAGATTCACCGCGTTGCTGATGAGGTTTCTGATGGAGAGGAAGATTATCCGGTTGACCTAGTCTATTGCCAGACGGTGACCGGCGATGACGGAAAGGTCCAGAAGGGGCCATTCCTTTGCGTCCGCGATGGCGAATACCCAGAGGAAGGCGTCTGGCCTATCACGGTAAGCCAGCAGGTACGCGACCGTTACACCCGCCCCACCAGTTCAGGCGGGGTGCCGGAGGGGTTTGTCGAGACATTCGAGAAAGTTCTAGCCCGCTGGATGAATGTAGGGGCTGAGTCGGGACTGATTGAGTATACGGATTCGGCGCTTTACACCAAGGCGCAGGACATGCTGATTGGCCTTTCCACCCCTACCACCCAACCCACCGCCATGGGCGGCCCTAAAAAACCACTTCCCGGTTGCCACATAGACGAGTATGGGGATTGGGTTCAGAGAGTGCCCAAGCCTACTGCTGTCACCGCCAAGGGCGCGGGGATGGGCTGGCCGGAATTGAGAAGCAAATTGGCGTGGGTGATCTTTGGTTTCGCTTCTCAAGAAAGGCCGGGGGGATACGGCCATTCCGATGCAGAGCGCGCACTCGATGCCGCAACCGAGGAGGGCAGCCTTTCATTCCTGAGGCTACTCACCACCCAGCCTGCCGGCGGGGAGTGGTGCGATGTGAGCACCCTGACCTTGAGTGCTATGGATGAGCGGGGAGACGTGTGGGGAAGGGACGCGATCGGCAACATCAAACTGGTTAAGGCTGAGGAGGTCATTGATGGGTGGCTTCCAACCATTGAAACGTGGCAGCCCACCGGCCTAACCCGCCCCCAGCCGCCTATGGAGGGCGACGGCCATGAGTGATACACCGGAAACCATTTATCTGATCCCCGGCGAGGACATAGACGGAGCGCCCTGCATGGTCTGGTGCGATGATCCAGCGCCATCCTATGCATGTGATCCTGCCGAGGCTGTTAAGTACATCCGGGCAGACAAGCATCAGGAGATCATCGACCGACAGGCAAAAGCGGCCCGGATGGGGATGGACGCTGCCAAAAAAAGCGCGCACATCATGGAGGAAAGCGCCAAGAAGATGCGGGCAGAATCAAACCCTGCCGTTATTGAAAGTGAGCGAGCCGCCAACGCCATACTGACTGAGGAAGTCGAACGCCTGACCGCCCAGCTTGCCCAGGCAGAGGGGCGGGTGAAGGATTTGGAGGATCAAAAGTACAAGCTGAAACACCGGCTCGCCATCCAATCCATGCATCACGTTCGACTGCATAACAGGTGGGTTTGTGGGGAACTTGAGCCGCCAGAAGAAGAGGCTGTCGTTAACCCGTTTATGTTCGCAGAAACGGAAGTTTGGTGGTGTATCGGAGATGAAGCTGACGGCTTTGCCAAAGAGCTTTCATCGGAGGATGAAGCCCAACGCCTGCGAGATCAGGCCGACCAACTGGAGGGCTCATGAAACTCGACTCCGGCCAACGGTTGGCAGCGGGAACGGGGATAATGCTATTGATTGCTATTGCAGTTTTCATTATCTACTCAATTATCAAAGCATCATAGAGAAAGCAACATGGGATCAAGAAGAAAGCTCACCAAAGCCCAAGAGGCAGAGATTACAAGAAGGCGGAAGCTTTGTATCCGCTGCGATGAATGGCTGAAGTCGAACGACCAACGGGCTATTGCCAAGATGTACGGCGAGAACACCAAAACTGTCAGCAGCATTCACCTGGGCGCTAAGCCACAAAGGATACCGGAGCCCGCGGTTCGGGATATAGCGAGGCGGGCAAGGCATGCGGCGAAGGTCGCCAAGATCAGAAAGCGTCACTGTAGATTCAATATCAAGAAAGAGTATGGAATCAGCGAAGAGCGTATAGACAAGCTTTGCCCTCCTCCTGGCAAGCAAACCCGCGCCAAGACACCAGTTGATGATTTCCTTGTCATGCGGCTAACAACCTCACCCGCCAACGACTGGACCTATTACGGGAGGGTGGCATGTTAAGCTCAGCGACGCGCAGGATGATTAAACGGGTGGTTGACCGCCACCCCGACGCCTACCAGTTCATGCCCGAAACCAAGGACACGCATGAATCTTTCGAGAGGCGCGGGTACGTCAAGATAATCGGGCCAAGGCTAGCCGTAGCTACTGATAAGGCTTTGCGGGAGTTTGGGGATGAACTTCCTAGATAGGGTAAAGATTGGCGATCTAAGAGCCATATCTCTAATGGATCAGGGGCTTTCAATGTGCTCGGTTGGTGTTGTCCTTGGCGTCACGTTCGTGAACGTCAGGGACAGGCTGGCAAGACTTGAAAGGGCTTACGGAAAGATCCTTTACGTTAGGAGGAACCTCAGAACATCCAGCAGCAACAAGGCGGAACTAACTAGACACGGGAAGATCGTAGCAAAACACGCGGCTCAGGTTTTAGAGATAATGGATAACACTAACCATCGGTCTGACCAGGGTGAAAGGTGAGCATTCGGGCTCTGTGAAGCTCGGCTTCTCGGGCTTCCCTTGCCCTCTCCCGTTCGTTGCGTTTTTTCTGGTAATGGAAATTGACAAGGAATGTCAGTATACCGAGAATTAGGGTAATTCCCATAACCCATTGGTTGAAGGTTACAGCACCCCAAGCGAACCCGACGCCGTTTGTCAGATAGGAAGTTTGGGGGGCAAATGCTTCCGCCTTCAACTGCAAGCCACTGAGGTTGGATTCGATGAAGTTTCTTAGCGACATACTACACTCTGCTATTTGTCATTTGGTGGCTTTGATGCTTAGGATTCTATCACGATTGCCCGTTTTGGGTTAAGTCAAATCCTAACGTCAGGCTCTACTCTGGGCTGTGGGATATTGTAGGTGTGGGAGCTGTGTAGGCCGCCCTCTTTCCTGAATGTAATCATTTCCATTTCGCCATCTCCCATGTAGCCCTCGCTCGCATGCCAGCTATCGGGAGGGGGTAGCGCGCCGAACACTTTATGCTTACACCCTGGAAAAGTCCTTACCATCTCTTTATGGTAGTGCCCAGTACACCACATTCGGTGCGTTGTCCTGCCCCAAGCAGAGGCCATATCTCGGGCCATGTTAGCCACAAGAGATTCAGGCTTTTGCTTATCTCCGTGAGAGAATCCTAGTAGCCATTTTCCAAACTCAATATAGTTATAGAAGCTTTCATTCTTGAGGATCGTAACGCGGGGCTCGTTAGCATAAAGAAACTCAAGGGCAATCTGTAGCCCAATAGCGGGGTCAGTGTTATGGTTGCCTGGAGTCTGGACAACCAATACGCGCCCGAACTTGGTCAGCATCTTGTCAATAAAGTAGCGCATGACTGATCCGGCGGCTTTCATCATTCGGTAATAGGTCTGATCGGTGTCCAGCGGAGTTCCTTTTAGGGTGGTTGCCATTCTCCCATTAGGATGCAGGAAGTCTCCAACATCTACCAGCAAGCCGGTTTCTGCCGGTTCGGCCCTGTCTATAAGGTAATCAGCCCCTTCTCGAAGTTGTGAGCAGGCAATGTCAACATTAAAGTCTGAGTGTCTTGTCTCTGAGGCGTAAGCCTGCATACCTATGTGTGCATCCCCGATAAATATGGAGGGCATGATATTAGGGTTTAGATTCTTTGACGTTCTCTTGACTGGCTTTGCTGGTGGTACCGACTCTGAAAGCCCGGAAATGTATTCTCTCAGGAGTTCCGCTTGTCGTTCTACATCTTGATGAGCGATAACCCACTGCTGGTTGATGTTTCCATCTTTGTCGTAATTGGTCGATGTCTTCTTGATGGCAAACCCTTCGGCGGTTTGTCCGAGGTGCTGAGTTCTATCTTTCACTCCAGCCCTAGCCCTCAGAAGCCTTACTTGTTTTCTAGCATTGCTATCAGATATGCCCAGAACTCTCGATATCTCGGCGGCTGTCTCAACACCATTGTCTAATTGTTCGGCTACCTTTCTCTGTCCTGATCCATTGGCATAATCGACAAAAGCCATAAGTAATACTCTCTAAGGCGGGGTATGATGAAAAAGTATACACGAAGCAGAAGGATAAGCACAAAAAAGGCCGCTGTTAAAGCGACCTCTGTCCACTTGATTAGTTTCGGCATGGCTTTACTGTGCATCATAAAACCGCCGCTCGGCCTCCTGGCGGGCATTGCATTCAACCAGAGTTTGGTAAAGGTCGAAGGACCACCAGTAATAATCGCCCAAGGTCTCGCCAGCCCTGACAGGCATACCACAATCCGCCATCCACACAGGATCAGGCTTAACCATCACCGTCTGAGTCTTGACTGGGGCCGAACTGCATGCCGTCAGCAATATGCATATCCATACACTGCTTAAGAGCTTTATCAGCATTGGCTTCTGCATTAAGTATCCTCTGCCTTGCCTCGCCAAATGACCGACGAATAACGGCCATCTGATTGGTTAGCTGCGCGTTCACCTGTTGCTTTTTCTGCAATTGTTCATTGAGTGTTGCAAGTTGCAACGCTTGAGATTCGATGATTTCGGCTTGACTGGTGTTCTCAGCCTCCAGAGATCCAAACTCTTTCAGCTCGTACCAGAACCAAACCCCGCCCCCAATCATCGCCAGAGTGGAAATGATCGACAGCCAGCCAGAGCCTTTACTCGTCAGGAATTTTGTCAGCATTGTCTTTGCCTAGCCTCCACTTGATCAAGGCAATGGCCGCTGGAGGAAGCCCGAGCAACCCAGCATAGGCCGTAGCGCCAGACGGGTTTATCTCGGTTATCTGGCTAAAGACCATATACGTACCATAGCCCAACAGGACCATGTAGTACAGCGCTATCAGGCTGGTTAGGGCGTAGTGGTCGTAGAGCCATTTGATCATTATTCAATCACTGCGTACTTGCGGTAGTTCATAACCGCCTTCTCGGGAGTTCCCGCGCCTAGATGAGTGTTGTAGTGGTCTTTCCAGTATTGGGCAAGTCCATACTCATCCATGGCGCTTGGCAGCCTATCGGGCACTCGCAGATAGTGAATGCGGGCCATCGCTGTTGCGTAATAGAGATTACCAACAAGCTCTTTTGCCTCATGGCCGAACACCGCAACCTCTGGGGCCAACCCTGGCTTAAACTTTAAATAGTTCCGCCAGATATCGTCATGCGTTCTTGGCTCCATCTGAAATATGCCCAAAGCTGGGCCTCCGACCTGATGCAGGTATTCACCGCACAGGCTTTCTGTTGCCGCCGTTAGCATAAGCAACTCTTCCGCTGCCTCGCTGTGCAATCCGAGGCGCTTCAGCGTCGGCCTAACGATATACTCGCGAAGTTGCCCTGGATGTATGCTCACACCGGCCACCCTTCGTTGATGTCATAAGTTTCAGGATTTTCGGTATTAAGGGCATCTTTATGTGCCCATGCTGCCGCATAATGCGACGACACGAAGTCCTGAACAGCCAGCCCCATCTGGACCGCCTCGATACCCTTCAGAGGATGGCTGACGTTTTCTGCATCGCGGAAGTAAATCAAGGTTTCGTCATCACCGATAGCCGTTAGAGCTTGGCCGGCTGAGGCTATCCCAAGGATGTTGGCAAAGTCCTGCTGACTTCGGAGTTGAATAGTGCCTTCGCTGTCCGGGAAGGCATACGTAAGGCCGGATGCTATCTTTTTGTCCCTTAGTTGGTCCACCTCAGCCTTCGCCCGCTCCACTGCCTCCCTTAATGGATAATCAGGTGTATTGCCGTCATCAATCCATTGGTTTACGGCTTGCAACATCCAACCTGGGGATGACTTTGGCACGGCGATAGACTCGTTAACCAGATAGCTTCCGCCCTGATCAATTACCGTTTCAATTTGCATATTGGCCCCTTATGCGTCAGCTACTGGTGGACGGGCGTCTGCTTCCCATGAAAATGCGACCTCACTGCCAGAGTTAGAAACAGAAAATGATCTTTCGTTTGCCCACTCGGTAGACGAAGGAATAACCGTGCCTCCGGCTGGAGGAGCTGAATACGAAAGTGACGGTGCGGCCAACTTTAAAACCCGGAAGTTAGTCCCAAGTGAGACGACGCTAGCGCCACCAGAAAAAACTTTTGAGGAACCAAGTTCATACACTCGCTGAGTTATGTGTTCATCTGTTGCGTAGGGCCTCCACTCAAAGGCAGTAGCAACCGCCCCAGCTTCTACCTGCACCTTATCCAGAGCATTCAGGCCATCCACGCCTGACGCAAACCTAACCCATAGGTGATTACCGGAAGTGCTTCCAAGCGTGAACGATCCGCCGTTGCTTACGCTGGCCCATGAGGTGCCGTGAGTGCCGTCAGAAGTAGATGCTAGCACCCACTCTGCCGTAGCGTCAGATTCCCAAGATAGCGTGAAATCGCCATCGAAAATGTCCGCCTCTTCAACGAAGGTGTAGAGGTAGGTGCCGTCATAATACCAAGTGTCGTAGTTCCAGCCGGGGTTATTATCCGTCTTGCTGGCGCTCCCCTGCTGGTTTACCCGAAACCCACCGTTTGCCAATAGGTTTCGGTTTGGGCGCAAAGACAGCTCATCTATGGCGTCGCTGTAGTTCGTTGCAGAAAGCCCGCTTGTCGAGTTGTCGTATGCGTCAGTATATGCCTTGACTTGTGCCGAGGTGGCCTTCTTGTCATCGGAATCTGAGGTGTCTCTTAGGACAAACTCATCATCATCCGCCAACGGGTCAACTTGTGCGTCTAGCTGGGGTATGGTTTTGGTCATGGTTATACCTTATACACCGTAAGTTATAATCGGAGGCCATAGGCTGGCTGTCCTCGTCTCAAAGCCAGCGTCTTGTATATCAGTATACTGAATTCTAAAAGCGCCCTGGTTAGCGCCCGAGCCCATTGACCAAACGCCTTGTATGAGCGAGCCAAATACTTGGGCGGAAGTGGCAGTGGAGTCGATTGGTGGCCTAAAGTCAATTGGTATTACACCGCTCTGGCTCTGAGGAGAGAAGCTGGAAGAGTGAGATACAACATCGTCGGCCCAAAGCGTCACTACCCGGCCAATCCGCTGGCAATGCAAGGTGAATGGCGTGAAGTCTCCCTCAATGGTAACGTCTTGGTACATGATGACAGGCACTTCGCCATCATCTATACCCGAGTCCTCTTGTGCCACAGTTCCAAGATTTCCACTAGTCCCCAACCTCGTATCCAGAACAGCCTTATCTGGAACATCTCCCGTCAGGTTGCCCACTCCACGAACAGCGGCCTCGCCAAAGGTAGTATCAGACAAAGCATCAAGCTCTGCCTGTGCAACAATGAGCCAGTTCTGAACCTGATCAATGGCGTCTTGAAACTCTGCGGTTGTCCGCTGCCCGTCGCCAAGGAAATCGGTGCTCGGCAATGGTAAATTTGGCATAACTCAATACCCCTGGATACATTGTCGCTTGCAAGGCGCTTGGTTTTCGTACATCATACCACTACGTGGATAGGCCGGCCAGCCGAACGCGAGTTCCGTCACTCGTTTCCACGACCCCCTTTTGACGGATGCTTGACGGAGCAAAAATGATTACCGACAAAGAAAAACTAAGAAAAAACAGAATTTTATCCGAACATATAAGGTCAAAGTTCCCCGCTAGTCGTCACTCTATAGTTATGCGAAGGCCAGTTTTTGGCTTCGGGATAAATGACGCAGATTATGTAACAATGCCAAAGATAGGAAACAATCTAGTTAGGTGCCCAGCATACCGCTCATGGCACAACATGATCCGGCGAACTTGTGACAAAAATTTTCAGGCAATCAATGAATCATACCGTGATGCTAACGTCTGCGATGAATGGATTTCATTTATGGCGTATAGGGGTTGGTGGCTAAAAAATCAGGTGGACAACTGGGACTTAGACAAAGATATTCTTAGGGCTGACTCAAAGATCTATAGCCCCTCTACCTGTGTATTCGTGCCCCGCTGGTTGAACGGAATCATTGGAGATTGCCGCAAGAGGCGAGGCAGTTGGCCAATTGGTGTTAGCTGGCATAAGAGGGATCAGATATTCCAGGCTCACTGCAAAAATCCTTTTACCGGGAAGGCTGAAGGCTTAGGATACTTTAGATGCCCAAAATTAGCACATGAAGCATGGAAGAAACATAAACTATCCTTCGTTAAGGCAGCCAAGAAAGAAATGGACGCAATAGACCACCGAATATATGACAATGTCGTTTCAATCATAAAAAGATCTCAATAGCCTTGAATGAGGGCATCGACGGTAGCATCAACAGCCGTGCCGGTGTCATCGAAAGCCCGGACCAGAGGCCCAAGCGTTTCATCCTTATCCAGTATCTGGATAGAGGTGGCACCGTTTCCGTCCTGCTGTAGCGTCATGTTTACAACCACGATTTCTCTGTAATTCCTGACAATTGGCAGCCGGCTACCAGCCGCATCAATAACTATGTCCCCTAGTCTCTCTTGAACATCCCCAACATCCAATCGGGTAATAATATCCTCAACAATGGGCGGGCTTGGCAACTGCTGCTGTGGAACCGTGAACCTGAACTCATAAACACCGGCCTGAGCGGTTATTGCGCCGGGGAAGGCCAATGGCTCACCGGAATAATTGGGAGGTATGTACTTCAGGTTTTCGTTGAACCCGTTGCTAAGCACAACCTCAACGCTAAGCGCGGCCCCTTCGTCCTGCGGGTCTACCTCAAAAAAGTAGCTGTACTCAATGCGCTTGTACTCCGCGCTGTAGAACTCCACGCCTGGGTCTGGGCTGTAGAATATGGACTCGGGATCACCGTAGAACCCGCCTATCTCCTCGCCTTCAAGGTATCCATCCCCATTTATAAATGCTCCGGTATAGTTGGCGCCGGATTCGACAATCAGGTCCTCTGTAATGCCACCGCTGACAACTTGGAACTGCTCAGTCTGTCCTTCAGACCGGACCATAAAGTTAAACGGCTGCGGCGTGGTTGACCACGTTGGCGCTTCGTTCTGAGTCTTTATGACGTTCTGAACCGGAACATCGCCCAAGCCCTGCAAGAGTATGGCTGGATTCTCTGACACGTTACCAGTGGTGTCGATGGCCTTGACCAAGAAGGTTTTGGTTCCGCTGTACTCAGAAACATCGAACAGAGTCTCAGTGACGATACCTTCATGCATCGGTGTAGCGTCAGCCCAGAACGGGCGGTCACCATTCTGGAAACGCACGAGGAATCCCGCCAAATCCAAAGGCGCGCCAGGGTATGCCCATTTCAGGACTCGCTGTTCAATAAACAACAACGGAACGTCAGGCGGTGGCGCAGCCTTACCGATAACCGTGTAGCTTGTCTCGGTCCAGTCTGAGCGAATTCCAATAGCGTTGATAGCGCGTACCCGGATATCGTAGGGCTCATCATCAACGTCATCTATTTCTATCTCGTTAGCCTGCCAGAATGTCGCCGCATTTATCCACTCTGTAGCTCCGGTTTTTCTGAACTGGATATCGTAAGCTGAAATAGCGCCGTCTTCGTCTCCATTCCAAGAGATGAGCATGCGGACCTTGATGGCCGACCTTGTAATGGTCTGGTAAAGCTCCTCTCCTACCGTTAAGCCAGTCGGAGCGGTAACCGTCAGCCCATCAGGGATCTGCAAGGTGGGCGGGGTATCAATGGTAACAACGTCACCCTCTTCCCAGTCATAGATGTCAGGAGAGTCCTCTCGCAGAGTAAGGCCGACGCCCGTATCGAATGAGAACTCAATGTCCTCAACCCGGAATACCTTGCCGGACCATCCGTTCTTTTCGTTATTCAGCGCTATTCGGTCGCCAGGAGTTAATTGCAAAGCCTTGAACTTGGCAGTTAGCTGAACTGTAACCCCGTACCGGTTGCGCTCAATGTCGATTTTGGCCAGACGGCGGCACATCGCGGCAGTATCAGTGAAAGGGAAGCTGTATACCTTCTCAAGCTCTTCCAAGTCTTGGTCAATGTAAGACTGGATAACAAGAGGCGGGAACTCAAGCTCCTCAAAACCTTGCGGGCCATCTATGTATGTTCCTGTCGCTTTATTATGTCGTGACTGCTTTGGCGGACCCGGCTGGAACTTTAGGCCGCCAATCAAGTCTGATTCGTCCAGCGTCATCACAGGTGCGGTATACGCTCCGGGTGAATACGTCCACTTCCCTTGTGCGTAGATGGCTATACCAGCGCCAGCGGCAGACAGTGACAAAACAACGTCCAAGGGAGTCCTGTCTACAGGGATGGAGCCATTCACCGTATATCGTCTTTGTGATAATCCCGGCCCTGCGGTCACAATTTCATCAGCGATATCAGCAGCCGATGCGAAGGCGTCCATGTCAATATCTGAGTCTGGAACATTCATCATCCGATCCCAGCGAATGGCGTCCAGAACGCACAAAGCCTGATTGGCCGTGTATCCCGTGGTCATGGAGCGTGGATCATAGATGTCGCTCTTGCCCTTCAGTTCAACCTTTATCTTAGGCAGTCCTGCATCAAAACGATCCTCGTCGTACCAAAAGGCAACGTGAACGTATGCTTGACCTCTAAGAATGTGTGAGGGCGTCCAGTTAGGCGGATTTCTGGGAACCCCTCCAGGGGTCAATGTAGGAGCAATCCAGCTAGTCTGTGTTCCATCTGCGGACCAGCAAAACGCATGTATTCCATCTCCTGGGCCAGTGTTGTATTTGCCGTCAATGACCGCAGGCATAGGGCCATTACCGGAAGCTCGAGCGGAAGCTATCTGCCGATCATTCGCGTAAACAGCCGTGATTTCCTCAACCTGATGCGAAGCAACCACAATGGTCATGGTGATGAATTTTCGGTCGTCGTACCACGATTCGATGTAGACAAGCTGACCGCCCACCAAGGCGCGACCATAGATGATCTGGCGTGAACCGGCAGCAGCACGAACCATCCTCGTCCGGTCTTGGTAGGGTATGTTGATATCGAATAGGCCATTCAGGGCCTCTTTGGCAAACTGGTACGTGCCAAACGTCATAAAATTAAGAGCGCCCTCAAAGAGACCAACGAAGCCGTCTAGCGGGTCGCTGAATATATCACCAACAGATGATGCTATTTCTTTGAATCCATCTAGTACATCACCAACCCAGCTCATTAGAACTCCTTAAAAGTAGCTGGAAGAAGGCCAGATAATCTCTTTATCTGCCACTTGGGAAACGAACTCCAAGCCCTTGTCGCCTGGATACTTGGCTTGCTGAGAAGCGTTGGTGTACCGCTCTACTCTTGGTCGGTTCCAGTCGGCAAGGCGATCACGGGCGATGATTTCGATGCTTCCGCGTGTGTCTTGGGTAACCTTCATTTCGTCAATCTTGCCGACGAAGTAGGTCATTGTCTCACCGCCCAACAGATCGTCGTTGCCGTCCAGCATGCCGATCAACACACGAACCTCGCGGTTAATGTAGGGCTCTGTGAGCGCCCCAGCCAAAGACGCGGGGTCAACCCCAGCGATCACGATAGTCTGTTGCTGGGGCTCCATGTCGCTGTTTTCAGATACTGCGGAAACCTTGCCGAGGTTGCCGAGGCCGATGTACTCGTCGCCATCCACAATCTTATTCGTGTACAGGCTGGTGAACCTAAGAGGAGTAGAGAAGCCGATATAAACGAAATACGCGGGCTTGAACTTTGCCGACTCCAGAGCCGTGATAATTTCTACCGGGATGTTCCTCATATGTCTAGGGCCTCCATTGCATCAATGGTCACCGCATAGATGGCAGGCGCCTGGATGCCCCAATTAGCTTGGCTATCATCGGACAGCATCATGATGGCGCGGGGCTCAACATGGCGGATCTGCATGCCGTCTGTGACTGCTTTGCGAAGTGGCGGGGAAAACTCAATGGTCGCCAGCCCAGTGCCGTCGCTATCAACGTCAGCGGTGACCATCTTCAGCTCTCCGTTTACCTCAAAGTAGGAGCCTGCATAAAACAAATCCGTGATGTTAATATCCCAGCCATCGGTATCAATCGATGTTCCGCCACTTGCATCGGTTGCTACTGCGCCAGTCCCGGATGCATTGCCTGCCCGATCCTCCCAGTCTGCCGGGGTCACGTAGAACCTGCCAGCGCGACCAGCCAGCTTTGCCAGAGTCGCCTGCAATGCCCATGCAGCACGGCCAAAACGATTGCTAAACGTCATAGACACAGACCAGCGGGCACCAGGAAGCTCAGCGGTCTGGATTGCGCCGTTAAGGTCGCTTGTGAACGTCTGGGTATTAAATTCCAGCGTCCAGTTTTCGCCGTCTGGCGTGATCGTCGGTAAATCAAGGGTTGGCATTATGGCCTCCTACCTACGGCGCGGGATAGGCTTCCGCCTTGGCTGATTCCTTGGGTTACCGCAACCTTGGCCTGTTCACGGATCAAAGGCATGGCCTTCATTATCTCCCGGCGCGCCTGCTCGGTTACATCCCCGCTTATCTGGAAGGCGATGGTTTGGTTTACCGAATTAGTGGAGTTATTCCCGGAATTCCGCATCGTATGATCAATAACCGTCTCATTGGGATGCAGGATGGCCGGGAATCCGCCTTTGCCGTCTACGCCCCCCGTGCGGGGACCTGTGCCGGTGAAGCCGCCGCCAAGATAGGAGCCTTGGTATTCCTGAGACTGAATCTGGGCTATCTGTACTGCGCCAAGAGCACCAACAGATGCGGCCAAAGCGAAGTTAACAGGCGGCGGTGCCGCAGTAAGCGCGTTAGCGACGGCCAAGGCTGTAGAGACAGCGGCCTGCGCTGACGCCATAGCCTTCCACGTATTGAACTGATCCTTTCCGCCTTTCTCTGCGATAGAGGCGAGGTTGCCAAACAGGTTGCTCGTGGCATTCAGGAACGACTGCTGTCCGGCGTCAAGGAACTCATATTTCTGCATTTCAAGCTGCCGCAACTGCTCGTTACGCTGCCTAGTCGATTCAACCTCCAGACGGTTACGTTCCTCAGCGTTCTCAATAACGCCCAACCTCAGGGCGTCATCAAGGGCCATAACTCGCTCTTTATGGGCCTGACGAATTGAGAACTCTTGATCCAGGGCGTTACGCACCTGAACGGCATTTTGGCGAATTCCTTCAATAACATCAGCGCCGCGCCCTTGGGCGTTAATGCGTTGCAATAGCGGGTCTTCGGCAGCAGTAATGCGGTACTGTTCACGTAACAGTTTTAGCCGGTTTTCTTCTTGCTTGTAGGCTTCGATCTTGTCGTAGGCGTTGTTGATTGCACGAAGGTCGGCAGCGTTTGCGCCGAGGCGGGCGGCTTCGTAGAGCGCGGTTTCCCGCGCCGTCATGTTGAGTGTTTCGGCCTGAGCTTCGGTGGAAGAAACCAAATCTTTCAGCCTGTCTATGCGCTGACGCTCTGCCTTAGATCCTTCGTCAAGGTCTTCCCAAAATTGCCGCTGTTCTTCCCGAATGGCTGCTATGGCTTGTTCGGCCAGCGACATTTCATTTCTTGAGTCGTTAACGGAGTCCGTAAACCGGTCTAGGGCACCACTGGCCTGCATCGCCTCAAGCTCTTGCTCAGAGAGCCTGCGCGTGAACGTCTCAAGCGTTCGGTTTGCCTCATAAAGAGATTCCTGGGCTTCCTGAATTCTTGCCCGCTGATCAGCTATCCTTTCTGCAAATCCGGTGTTGATGATTTCCCGCTGACGGTCTGATACTTCGCCAAGAGCTTCAGCGAGGCGCATTGCTTCTTCGGTCAGAGTCTCTGTTGCCTCGGTGCCGCTATCCATGCCTCGAACGAAGGAGCCAGCGATAGCGCCGCCGATGGCAAGCACCGCACCTAGAATTGCACCGCCTGGGCCGAACAACCCAAGAAGCTGTGTACCTTGCTGTGTGAAGGCGACTAAAGCGCTCTGTCCACTTGCTACCTGGGTGGCAAAGTCGCCAATCTGGAAGCCCGCTTGCTGGACAGCACCTTTCATTGGGGTGAAAGCCCTGGAGTTTGCGCGAACAATGGTGTCGCTTAGGGCTTGCGTTGTCCTTTGAGCCTTAATAGACCCATCCTGCAACCCCTGCAAAGCCTGACGAGCCCGCTGAGCGCCGTTAACATCTATTTGCATCGCCAGGCGGGCCACGTCTACCATCACTTACTCCGATTCTGCGGGTTCTCTCTATCCCATTGCGCCTTATATTCTGTGTTTAGCGCAATGATAAATGCGGTGTCCATTTCCAGCAGGGCTTGGTATTCTTCCGGCCTGACCAGCTTGCCCGTCACCTCTGCCCACCCTCGCAACTCGTAAGGCGTGAGCTTCTGCGGCATGCCCTGATCCTTGCGCCTTGTTTTGGCTACCTCTGAATACCACTCCCAGAGGTATTGCCCATGTTCTGGCGGCTTAACCGTTGGCGAACTCTGTCCGAACTTGGCATTCCTTTGCCGTCTTGTCTCGCCCTTGCTGTCCGGTGTGTCGTACCGGGCTTCGTTCGCCAGCGCAGCGCATAGCTGTTTGGTCAGGCTTTGTAAAAATCCCGCGTCTTTCGAGCCTCGTACAGGATCTGCTCTTTTAGCGCGGTAATGGCGCAAATCTCTTTAGCCAGCTCTTTGCTGTACTTCGGAGTGCCGCCCTTCCACTGTGCATCGCCTTCAAACCGAACATCCACGATATAAGCCGCCGCCATGGCGTTATCCAGATCAGCGGCTTTCTCGTCGGTCAGATCCTTGCCGGCCTTGATAATCTCGTCATGGATTGCACGAGTCGCCTGCTGAACCCGAGGATCATGGGTGCAGGCAAGCGTGACGATCATGTCGGTGGGCTTGCCGTCCGCAGGGTTCTGGACGTTGTATTCCTTCTCAACCGGTTGGATAGTGGAGAGGTCCATTTATACGGCCTCCACAACCAACTCTTTCTGGTTCAGGCCAAGGCTGTAGATTTCAAGATCAAAGTCCTCGTTGCCGCCGTTCGGATGGCGCGGGCCGGTGACCAGTCCACGGTTGTAATAGATGGTGCCGTTGGAGCCGCCAGAAGGCATGTTGTCCAGCTCGTACTTGAAGGCATAGCTGTCAGTGGTGGCGGCAGCAGCTCGCATTGCAATCTGTCCGGGGTCGTCGCCAACACGGGCGCACTCGATATCAGGATCGCCAGCGTTAGAGATGCCTTTGCCCTTCTGGGTAACTTCGGTGGAAAGGGTGTCGTAGGAAACGATGTTTGTGTTTGTGCCGGTCTCGCCAACGTTGCCCACTTGGGAAACCTCAAGCCACGTCAGGGCTTCGTAGCCAGTCTGGTCAAGATCGGAGTTTTGCGCAACAGGGTCGTCAGAAACATCAACGGCGATATAGAACTTAGCGCCTGCCTGAGTAAGTGCCATTGGATAATCCTCGTGTACGGTTCATGAACAATGCCATGATAGCACACGAGGTTATAAGGTTGGTAGTTCTTAGATTTATTCAGAATATTCGATGGTAACGGCCAATTCAGCGCGGTCGTCCATGTATTGCACGTTGGTCGTGTATGGATGGCGGGTTACCCGGATCGGGGCAACGATTTCTGTGCCTTTTGGGAATACGCCCTGCACCGTTTCCGCAACTTCTCGCAGACTGATTTCACTGCCTGGACGACCTGCCACGATGACCTGAAAGATGCCTTGCGGGCTTACGTGTCCATCATTGGCAAGCTGGTCGTCCACGCCACGGTTGGGGAGGTGCATGACTTCCAGCCAGTAGCCAGACTCTGGAGGCGTGAAGTTAATCCCCGGCCAGCTAATGGGGTGGCCCAATGAGGCCGCAGACAGGATGCCGTTCATTGCTGACTGAATTTCGCTGTTGGTGGTCACCCTCTCGCACTCCTCTCAAGTCTCTGCGCATTTTTGCGGACGATTTGTTGCCAGTTTTGGGCTGCTAGGCGCATGAAGCCGAAGCGGTTTTCCATGTACTCACTGTATTCGGCAGACCACCCAAAAAAGATGGTATCACCAATCTGCGCCTGCGCGATAACAACAAGCGCCGCATCTGCATCCCATGTGAACGACTCCACTCCCTCCGGCGCTACTGTTGGCCCGCTAGGGATTCTATTCAGCGCGGCATCGCCAGTGGATTGCAGGAAGCCGGTATCTTTCGGCAGGTTGCCTCCCTTCGTATAGTCGGTCTGCGCTTCCTCAATAACATCCTGCGCCGACTGCCGGAAAACCGCCGTCATCCGTGCGTCAGACTTGGCAACGAAGTCGCCCACTTGTGATGCGAATGATTTAGCCATACTTTGCCCATGTCAGTAGCTGAAATACAGCAACCGCTGAAAGCGTCCCGATTAGCATAGATAATGATAGCCTAAACCCACCAATCGGCAGAAATAAGACGGAGCCTACAAAACAATAGGGAATCGATTCCACCCACTCTTTAAAGTAGCCCATCATTCCCCCGCAAACCTGCCGCGCACGTCTTCGCCTTGCATAGCCTGATGCTCAAGTTGCCGATCTTGCTGGCGCTCCCGCCGCTTTGTCTCTTCCCGGTTGGCCTTATTGTAGCTGGCCTGCTTATTCGGCCTGCGGCTCCAAAGGTCGTGGCCGCAATGCTGAGTTTTCTGGCCTCGGTGATGTCGTGTTCTGCTCATGAGAAACCCTCTACCCTCGCTTGCCGCCCAATGAAGTCGATAGTATACCTTGCTCTACAGCGGCAATTATGTGAGACTGTATTCCCAGAAACGATCATGCCGGATCGTGTTTCAAAGTTATATACAGGACCATCATAATGATAGAGCTCAATCAAGTCGACCTCGACCGCATCAAATTCCTCTACCAATCCGGAGAGACTGTCAGAGCTATAGCCGAAGATCTCGGATTGACTTACGGCGTCGTCAGAAAAAGGCTCCAAGACATGGGGATCTACAAAGGCAGGCCGCCCGTGACCCATTTCAGGAAGAACAGAGAGAAACTTTACGAATCCGTCAAGAAAATGCAGAACCTTCCTGTAAGCCATATTTCCAAGGCGCTTAACACCAGCGATGGAGTAATCAAAAACTGCCTTAAAGATCTTGGAATCTCTGCTCTGAGCCCTGAGTTGTCTGCCAAGCGGAACGGGGCCAAGCAAGCGGAAAAGGCCAGGAAGTCGAGAGAAGAACTTCTTCCCATCGTTGAAGAGATGTTTGGCGCTGGCCAAACCGTTAACGGAATCGCCAAAATTGTCGGAAGGTCCAGAGCCGTTATATATCGATGCCTTGACGACCTTGGGATCGATGCCCCCACCATCAGTGAAGGCAACATTAGAAGCGCTGCCCTCGCCTGTCCGGACGACCGGAGAAAGAGAGCTGCCGCCGCCCACGCTTCGGCTAGAGCTGCCGGAACTGCCAATACCTGCCGAATTGCAAATTCTATCGAAAATCAGTCCAACCAAAGATACGTCGGTTTCGGCGAGCGTGAACTCATCGCAGAACTGAGCGACAGGGGAGTCCAGTGTATCGGACAAGCCGCCGTTCACGGATATAACATCGACATCCTGTGCGGGAATCTCGCCGTGGAGGTTCACAACTACACGACTAACCCTATTTACGTCACCCAAAGACTTCGCCGCATTGTAAAGCTCCTCAGCAGTGGTTACTCCGTCTGTTACATTTGGCTTGGCAGTGGCGATTTTGCTAGCGAGGCCGCAATCAATGAGCTTGTCGCCTTTTACAATATCACCCGCAGCAATCCATCCCCTATCGGTCAGTACAGGGTGATTAGGGGTAACGGTGAGATTTACACCAGAGCCAGCGCCGAGCTTGACGACTTGGCCGCTGTATTCTCTGCGTATGGCGCTCATTAAACCGCTAACCGCGATTGGTGTCTCAGGGACGAAGCACTGTATTGTCTGGGCACCCGGTGCCCCTAGACTGGAGTCACCCGGGAACATCAAACGGCTGCCGTCAGGGGCAACAAACGCTTGCTGAAACGGTATGGCGTTTTCCTTGCTGTATAGCTGCTCCATTTGCAGGTGATCCAGTCTTGTACGGGCGTCGTTTGTGGCGTCCCAAGACTTGGAAACTTCATCCAGAGATATGCCGCCCTTAGCCGCCGCCTGCCGGATAGCCTCAAACTGTCCGGCGCGGAGCGCGTTTATGGACTCAGTTCGGCTGATCACCTGCCCACGATAAGCCAACGTCCGCCGTTGCATAGCATTGACCATACGATTCACTTGCGCTGCGGTCAGCGGTTTCTCGTCCCGGATAGCCTTGCGCACGGTTTTGTCAAAGCGCTTGTCTCGAAGCTTACGCGTGAAGTAGTTGCTGTCCAGCGCTTCCAGTTCATTGCGGGCATTGGCGGACCACTGGGCCTGACGTTGTGTAAGGCCGATGAACCCACCGACGCGCTGGCCTTTGTCGTTGACTCGACCAACAAGATCAAGCGCCGACTGCCTCGGGTTAACGCCGCGAGCAAGGTTGACCGTTAGCCGCTCCCTTACCATCTGGCGCTGCTCTTCCACGATCTCAGTAATTAGCCGGGACGACATATCGGCCAGCCAAGCAGCAGCCGTTGGCAGACCCATGCTAAACCGAGCGGCGATAGTGCCAGCCTCAATAGGAATATTGCCGATCTGTTCAGCTCCAGTTCTTCCGCCACGCCGGTAAGCCTGCCTTATGGCTTCCTCAAGCGGCTCAAACGTAGCCTCGTCCAGTTGCAGCAACTCAATAACGCCATCCACATTACCAACCTCCAGAAGTCGCACAATTTCCTGAATGGTCGCCTGATCGCGCACGGACTGGATGACCTCGCGGAAGGCGCGGAGGACTCGGCTCTCTTGTGTGGTTTGGATGGATAAGAGGTTAGGCATGCTTGCTCGAATCTATGCGAGTAGTGACTAAGGTCGATGTCCCGTCCATGCGAGTAATCCAATCGAAATTAATGCCATCAATCTTTACACCGTAAAGGTCGTAGACTTCTTGCACAATGTCAGCAACGGCCTTGTGTACGGTTTGCGTTGGGTCTTGGTATTCGCTCATGGCATTCTCCACTATTCCGCCAAGTATAACAAAAAAGCCCGCTTTGTGCGGGCTATGATACCATCTCTGAAGTTGCCTCTATCACAGCAACAAGTTGCCTTTCTTTTGTTATTACCTTTTGCTGATTGATGCTCACCATTGATCCAAAAATCTGATACTCAGGCCCTATTGCTTTTATGGCCCTGATTTCGGCATTAAAATATATCTCTTTTCCGTCATAGCTGGTGACTTTTATTGCCCTTTCTCCGCCAGCCTCCAGCCACTCTATTGCGGAGCGTTTGCCTTCCTCTGTGTCTAGGTTTTGGTGAATCTCTTGACCGATTAACATTCCTTCCTCCTGCGGCTGTGGTGGTTAGTAGTTCCGGCGATATGCCAGCTGTAACTCTTCTTCAAGCGCAGCTATTTTTGCGTCCTTTGGGCAGGCTGGCATGCGCTCAATCAAGTTGTCTCTCATGCTATCCCATTTGCTTTGGCTGAACTTCATTAATAATCTAGGCGTCAGCTCGCGCACCCCATGTATTACTATATAGTCGCCATCCCACTTGAAACGCCCTTCGAGAATAGCCTTGACAATATCTTGAGCTTGAATCATTGCGTTGGCGATTGTGTCCTCTTCTACGTACGGCATTACCTCGACTTCGATATCTTGCAACAGTTCGACTGACTGCTTGCGAATCATTTCCGCGTATTCCTGAATCTTTTTCTCTACCTTGTCCATTTCCATCCTCCTTAGAAATCACAAAACCCACACCAACCATAAGCCAGTGCGGGTTTTGTGTCTAATATTGTTTTGGTCTAACGGATCAGCTTTTTATGAAAACGCGCCAAGCCACAACGGTGCCCGCTGCTGGGATGGCGTCAACCTGAATAATCTGATGCTCCCGGCCATCCACGGTCAGCGTTCCGCTAGTGGTAGGCTCAACGTCAAACACCGATACCATCGCCTGCAAGTCTGAGGCGTTTATATATCCGTCAGCAATGTACTTCTGTTGCACACCACGCACCGTTGCGTTAACGGCGTAGCTGGTTGGTGTCCCTGGCGTTGGGTCCCACTCTGGCCCGGTTGGCGTTCCTGGGTCATTGTAGGTAACCGTGCCTTGCTGATATTCGGCTAGCAGCTCTGTGGCTGTGCCTTGCATTTCTTCGTAGAAAGTGCTCACTTGATGAACTCCATCTTTGCGACGTCGAAAACGCGGATCTTGCCGCCTGTGCCGCTATCCCTTGTGGCAGCATAAGCAACTGCATCTTCTGCCGTCTTGCCATGATCCAAGGCTGCCAGAGCGAATTCCTCACCGCTCCCCATGGCGTCGTTGTACTCAACCAAAGCCGCGCACGGCTTGCCACTTTCCTGATCAATTATGCAGTTGTAAACCTTGCCACCTCTAACGGCAATGGCCGAACACTCAAGATTAAATCCGGGCTTGGCAGGGTTTGGATCAAGAAAGTGGTCAATAAACGCCTCTCGGTCACAGAGGCTGCCAGCAAAAAACCAGTAGTCATCGCCGCGCTTTATCCACTTCTGGATTGAGTCTGTATTGATTAGCGAGCCTGTCATGCACCGGCCATCAACGGCAACCAGGCCTGCATTATGGTCATAAACGATAGTAGTCATTCGCATCCCTTAGTCGTGTTATGCCATTTCAGGCAATGATCACACTTGTACTGCTTTCCTTTGTATCCCTTGCGGCTCAGGAAATCTTGTGCGGCTTCCTCAGAATCAAATGCCCGCTTCTTTGAGCAGACAGCAAACCCCTTATTATGAATTTTGCGGTAAAGCGACCGCTTGGCGTCGGCTTGCTTTGAGTGATGCGCGTACTTATTTGCCATCAATTCACCCCATGCTCCAACGCCAACATATCTGAATCCGTATGGTCGATTTCATCGTGCACGAAGATGCGCCAAACTTCGCCAGATTCATCGACTCCAGTTTCGGCCTCAATCTCTCGCCCGCATACAGGGCAGTACATGGAATCATCCATCATCATTAGCCCTCTATTCAGGCAATCGTAACCTTCCCAGATAATGGACTCTTGGCATACCCATCAGAGGCAATCAGCGGAGCCAGAATCTCGTCAATCTTACGAATAACTGGATACTGCTCATCGCTCCAGTATTCAACCGATACAGCGCCCTCAACCCGGACGGATTTCTTGTTGCTGGATGGCACAACGTCAGGCGTGAGGAATCCCGGCGTCAGCTCACGGAATGCAGCCTCATAGGTAGCCCGTTCAATCTCGTCAGGGACCGTGTTGGCGTCCAAGAGCTGCCAAGTCTGCTGACTCCACACATAGGCATCAGTGCGGGGCCACTCTCGATCCTGTGCACGGCCATCAGTGCGATAACCTTGGAACATAGAGCGGTAATGGCCGTCGATATACTCGGACGCCCTAAGAAGTGCCGCTTCCTTTTCATCAGTAGGCGTACTGGCCCACGCGGCATTGCCGCGAGCATCATGGTATGCGTCAGCGCCTGCGACAGTGCCGTAGGTGGTCATTACTCGTCCTCGCTAGACTGGCGCTTAGAGGGTCGCCCTGGCTTACGCTTGGGTTGCTCTTCCTTCTCTCCCCATAACTTATCCTTCTCGGGGTTGAATTTGTCCTTGTCGACAATTACTTTCGTGCCGTTGCGGTCTACTTCGACAGTTTCAACGCGGCTCATGGTGATCTC
>CETC01006000.1_pt1 | contig 24260 bp, 12 predicted proteins | sample 326911 | NCBI WGS metagenome assembly CETC01 (sample SAMEA2622694, study PRJEB7988) | marine metagenome | isolation source: saline water (ENVO:00002010), including | reverse complement strand
TCAAGACGGCCACACCTTCCTTTCTCATTATATTCTCCACCCAATATCTACCGGGGTCGGTCGTACAATCATAGCAATAAAATTCCCATTGACCATCACACATAAATGATAATGTAATCTTGTCATCGAATTTATTTGTTACCTCTACTCCAGTGTCAGAATTCCTAACTCCTACTACGTTAATATTATAGTCACCTGTTTCGAACCATTTGTACCCTTTGGCTTTTACACCTTGCTCTATTATTTCTTTTGTTAATTTCATTATTTTAATATTACTGTTAAATTAGGATTCCCTGACCCGGAATCATGAGATATTCTTAAATTATATTTTGATGAATTAAAAGCTAAATTATCTTCTATTACTAACGTTGCGCCTGATGGTATTTTAGTATCTCTAATTATATAATATACGTTAGTACCATCATAATAGTCTACACACACGCCAGTCGCAGTACTGCTATTATTATTAGATATTAGCATTTTCATAAAACGACCATGTTGCGCCCCACCTTTTTCTACTAAGACTGTTGTTGTTCCAGATGTTATATTTTTATATACTGCCATTATGTTGTTTTTGCTATTGTTATTTTTCCCCCATATATTAGATCTGATGTATCACCTGGGTTAAATACTATAGTAACAAATTTTTCACCATCTCCCACGATCTCTTTTCCAGTAATAACGCTTTGATCAGTATTAAACGCAAATGCTAATGTAGCCGCAATAGGAGTTGTCCCATCAATCACACATTGATATGCTGTAAATGTAGCGGCGGTACTACCTCCATCAGTACCATTTATTCTAAATGTACTAGCGGTATATCCTTTAGGTATTATTTTTTGACAAAAATAAAAAGTGCCAGCATTGCTTGGTGCCATTGTTTTTCCATTTGATGGAGTAGCTATTTCACCCACTTGTCTATAACTACTAGCTGTTATAAAATCAACAGGCATTAATGGAATAAATGTTTCAGACACAGGGCCTATATTGCCCCCTCTAAATATTCCATTTGTATTTACATAATTCAACGCACCCGCAACTTCTAATTCTATATTACCTGCGGAATCTAGCGTAACTGTTGACCCCGCTAGTTCAGCTGTACCTACTGCTGTTATTGAGGTATTTTCTGATGAGTCAATATCTAATCTACCTGCGTCTATATCTACAATATTATCTGTATCTGCATTTGCATCTAAATGAAATACTACGTCAGATAAATCTGGTGCTGCTATAGTATATTTACCAACAGGCGTAAACGTCATCGCTCCAGCTGATGTCATATTATCTCCATCAATATCAAGATCACCAGCTATTGTAGTTGTAGATGCGGGTCCATAACCTAATTGCACGTCAACTACATCACTAGCAAGGCTTTCAGCCAAAATCACATTACGCATAGCATTTCCAGAAGCATCCCGCGCAGTTATTTGAAATGTTCCTTTTTCAGATCCAGCAGCTGTTTCTGCAATTTGGCTACTAAACTCAACAACTTTAACAGAAGTACCACTATCATTATCACCGTAAAATCTAATTGCGCCAGCAGTATCTCCATCAACACCAGTACCTCTTTCGTTAATAAAATCTAGAACGCCTCCAGCAGTGTTATTACCAGTATTTTTAATTATAACTTGGCTATTAGTAGCATTTGTAAATGTAGAAGTTAAAGCGTTAATTGAAAGGGCTGTTCCGCTATACGTGAAATTAGCCTCAGCTGTAATAGGGCTAGCACCGGTTCCGGTAAGAACTGAATTGTCAGTAAGACTACTAGCTCCACTACCACCATTTGCTACAGGTAATACACCAGTTACTTCTGAGGTTAAATCAACAGCACCACCAACCTCTGACGCTTTTACTATTTTATTATTTGAGTCTAGCCCAAGATTGCCCCCACTAGCGATCGTTCCAGATTCTATTGCTTCTAAATAAACATCAGAACGAAATCTAGATATAAAATCCCATATGTGCTGACCTATCCATTTCATTTATATTTTTTTGTTTTCTTATAAGGATTGTGATCGTATCCTTTTTTTTCTAAAGCTAAGTGCTCTTCGTGAGTCTTTGCTTTTTTTGTTTTATACATATTATGAGGTTTAAACCCCTTCATTTTAAACGCCATATTATTTAATTATTTTTATGATCCCTGCTGCCGTAATAACCGTTACCGCTACACAGACTGGGCAAGGACACATTATACTTCGAATCCAAAATTTAGAATCATAAATCTAAGTCTTGAACAATTTTTTGTAGTACACGTGGCACAAGGACACAGTCTGAATTCAAACAGTGTCCACGTACCTAATCGTAAACTCAATTCGTATACTTCTTTTTTATTTCCTGCATTCCAAGAGTTTATCCAATTCATATCAATTATATTTTAGTTTTAGAAAATCCCATCTTACACAATAACCACATTATAGGTTCTACTTTAAAGAAACAACAGATAGCAAAATACATTGTGCACCATATCTCTCCTCCGAAGAAACCAAAGAACATGCCTAACATCATATACATAGTTATAACGAAGTACATCATTCTTAACGAGGTCCATTCTTTCCAGTTTTTAAAATTAATCCATTCTAATGTTAACAACGATTTTAACGTTACCATTCCATTAAAAATGAATTCTTTAATAGTATTAATCATATTTTTTCTAATTTGGTTATACTAGTATTATTACACGTTTATTGATGAGCATAACATTTTTTATTTTTGTTCTCTGTTTTGTTTTTACACCTTTCACCATTAGTTTTAGTAGCTGTGCACCTGTATTCTTTCAATCCATCACCATCCGTATCACTACCGTCTTTAAATTCTCTATGATGAACGCATTTCCAGTTTTTACCACCTGATTGGGTTGTCATACCACACCTCTGGCCATTTGTTCTAATTCCAGAACATCTAATTTTTTTAGGTTTCTTTTCTTTTTCTTCTACTTTTTCCTTTTCTTCTTTTTCTTCTTTTTTGACTTCTTCAGTTTTTACAGCATCTTCAACAACTTCAACACTATTTTTATTATCTTGTATTTGTTCTTCTAAAACTTCAATTTCAGAATTTGGTACTGGCGTTTGATTTTTCTTTTTCTTTTTCTCTTTTCTTTTTCTTTTAGCTTCAGATTTTGCTTCTTCTAATTCTTCGTCTTTAACACCTATTGACCAATGATTCCAGCCTGAAAGTAAAGCTATCCTTTGCCACATTAAATGATCTCCAGTTATTCCTTCTTCTATATTATTAGCTTTTCTAATAACTCTTTCTAATGGAATATTAAATAAAGCTTCCGTAATAGCAGCTGCCGCGTGTAGTTTTGGGTTTTCAACTCTCCAGCCTAACTCATCAGAGACACCTTCGTTGTATTGTATAGTTTTAAAAGCGTTTACTATTTTTCTTATTTTACTACCAATTGGTGGAGAAAGATTAATTGCTTCTAGTGCTATTTTACTAGCGTCTTGCTGTCCATAACCCTTTTTAGATTGTATATCCCACTGTATAATAATATTTTTTAACGTTGATACTGCTGCTCCATATAAACCAGTACCTCGTAAAAATGAATCTAAAGCTTGATTAGCGGCTCTAACTTTTCTGTTTTCAATTTCTTCTTCATCATCACCCCACATTATCATAGCAAGAGCAGATTGCAACGCGGCAAATACTATATTTTGAACAACACCGTAATATATTACTTTGGAAATATTTGTTTTCATATCCCCTCTACCATTAACAATATCAGATAAGCCTTTTTTAGTTAATCTACCCATCTGCATTGTAACGTTTTGAAAGGCTAATATTATACGACCTAATGGACTAGCTTGTTGCTGTGATATTAAATCTTCTCTTGATGATTGTTGTGTTTCTTCTGCAACTTCTTGAAAATCTAACATAGCTTGTTCTCTAGCTGCGGTTTCTGACATTCCTTTTTTAATATACGTATTATATCGATTTCTAAAAAAACTAGCACCACCAAAAGCTATAGCAAAACTATCCGCGATTTGAGTTGGCTTAAAACCTATTTGAAGTAAGTAATTAATTACAGTTTGAGGGTTGTATCCACCTTCTGAAAAAGACTTAGTTAGCTCCGACGCTGATACATCTATTTGCAACCCAGCTCTTCTTTGTTTTAATTGATCAGAATTAAATAAAGTTACAAAGTCTTTCCAAAATTGAGGTTGATTAGCAAATGCCGCTGATGCTTTAAATATATTATTATCGCCCCAATTCATAAAATTAACTGTAGATATAGTTTGAAGTATAGCAGATCTCATATTAAAAAACATAATAGCTCCAACAGAGTCATTAATCCAATTTACTAATCTATTAGTATTCTTGTCAGTGCTAACTCTTCTATTACCACCATTTTCCATACGATATAATATATTTTCTAACGCTTCAGTAAAGCTATCACCGTACAACGCTCTTATTTTATTCATATTTTCTTTAGAAAATATTATATCTTTATTATTTATCCATTCTGATAAAAATTCTTTTCTACCAACTTTATTGACAATATTATTTAAATCTGTTGCAATAGTTTCAACCATCCAATTTTCGCTAGGCTTCACGTAACCATCTTTTCTTTTTGTTATATTAGATAAATTATCAGCAAACCTCTTTATATCTCTGTGGTTATTAACATGTGCCATTAGTTTAGCTTGTAATGTTTTAGAAATACCTGGTATATTAAATCCATTTTTATTCCATAAATAAACACGTATAGCGGTATCGTTTGTAAAGTTTGTTCCAGTTACCTTTTGATTTATATTTATTGGTAAGCTTTTTAATAAAGCCTTATAATCTTTTACCATACTTTGCTTATACATATTCCAAGCTCTTATTCCTTCTGCAAAAGGTGTAAATAAATTATCTTTAAAAAACTTTAAATCTTGCTCTCCTTGTTTTCCTTTGCCTAAAAAATAATACATTAATCCTTTAAAGTCTTCTGCTGATGGCGGTATATACAAGCTTTTTAAAGATCTTACTATATTTGGCTGAGCGCCTCTTTTTCTAGCCTCTGCATAAGAAAAAATCTTTTTAGCATCAACACCTTTTGTTCTTTCAATCATATTATTAAAATCATTGCTAGCTGTTTTACTAAACTTTACTTTAGCTTGTACAACATTTGACTTAACATCTAATTGATTTAAAACTTTTTTAACAGCATCAACGTTAGCTAAAGCGTCATCAACAAAATACATGTCATTGTAACCTTCAGCAAACTTTTCTAAAAACCACTCTGCTTTTGCATTAGCTGTACTGTTTGCTAAACCGGTTATGTTTTCTATTGGTATATTTAATCCTTGAGATTTTAAAAATTCATGTATAGCTTGTGCGGACTTTTGTGTTCTTGCCGTTAATACAAACATGTCTTTAGTTCCATATTTTTTAGCTCTTGCTTTTGCTTTGTCTAATAAAGGACCCGGCTTACCATCAATAACCCTATCAAATTCTGAAAAATCAAATTCACCACCTTGTTCTAAAATAGTATCCCCTTGTTCCGCAAACTCAGCAGCATCAATTCTACGTTTTTCATAACTAAAAACAAAATCATTCATTTGGTCGACGAGCTGTGGGGGCATTGTGCTATCCATAGTTAAGTTGTCTGTATTAACTTCCATAAATCTATCCCCAAACATATCTTTAAATCCGGCCTTATTACCTTGTACCGCCTCATGATTACGTCTAACAATAACACTTAATAAAGATCTTTCCTTTCTTTTTTTGTTTCTTTCTAAAGCAACATCTAAAGAAGTATCAACAAATAGCATACTAACGTCATAACCTTTATCCTTGAATTCATTAACAAGTTTTTCCATTGTTTTTATAGACCCACCCGTCCCATCAATAACAACCCCATCAGCATTACCTTGATATTTCATCATTTTATTTTTAGCAATACCTCTAGCTTGGTGGCCTAGTTTACCTAATATACTTCTTTGTTCTTTTGTTAACTCTCTCATATCTTCAGGTAACCCATGATTCTTTTTTAACCATTCTAATGATATATCAGAATTTACTATTTTAAAACCTTGTTTTTCTAAACCTAACTTCCTTATAACATTACCCTTACCACTACCCGCGCCACCAGCTAAAAATATAACTTTTCTTTTTGGCTTAGGTTTACCATCTAAGTTTGGCATTATTACTCTAACGCCAGATTTAGTGTAACTTAAAGTATCATCAAAATCAAACGTTGACATTCCCCGTTTTTTATTTGTTTTACTAAATAAAATTTTATTTTCAAAAGCATCATTTGAATTTTGTTGAGATTTTCTTTCATTTATTGGTTTTGAAAATCTTATATCACCACTTTCGTTTATATTAAAATCTTCTGCTAACGTTTTTCCAGTTTCTGGATTAATAAAATTATTAGGATTTATACCGTAAGTACCACCCCCAAACATTTTAGCTACAAACTCGTTAAAATATCTTTCCGTCCAAATATTGTCAAATATATTCCAATTTAATCCCATTCCGTTTTTAAACGATATTAAATTCCCATTTTCATCTGGATATTTAGCGTTGTCTAATTTAGTATTATCTGCTTTACGAACAGCTATTAAGTTATAATTTTTCTTTAATTGATTTAACGCTAATTTAAAATTCTTTCTATTTTTAGTTTTATCGCTCATCGAAGCGTCAATCAATGTTCTATATGCGTTTACGTTTTGTAAAGCGTGCTCTAAATAAAGTTTTTCATTTGTAGTGTTATCGTAATATGTAAACTTAGCGCCAGACCTATGAACGTGTGTTTTTGAACTAACAGCATTACTTAAGTAAATAAGTATAGGTCCTAGTAATTTAGGATCTTTTTGCAATGCTTTATCAATAGCTGTCCAATGCGCATCAAAATTAATTTCAGATTGTCTATTAAATTCTGCTATTTTAACTGGATCCATTTTTGCAGCGGTGTTTCCTACAAATTTCGCAAAATCTCTTTTAGGATACTTACCTCTAACTTTTATTTCGTCATATACTTTTACCCCATCTCTTAGTATTTGTTTAAGATCTTTATTTTTTATAGCTTGTAGCCCATTAACTAATTCGTTACCAGTTAATAATCCTGGATAGTCTTTAAATACTTCTATTATTTTAGGGACCTCAACATTAACATATCTTAAAGCCGCATCTCTATTATTTATTTCAAAATAAGTATCTCCCTGCTTCCATTTAGCAGCAATTTCTGCATCAGCCTTGCTAAACATTACATCAATACCACCTTGAATAACAGCGGACCCTGGCCTACTTTTACTTATATCAGAAACAGCATCTCCTTGAGCCTCTCTTGCGGATTGGTTTAACGTAAATACAGAAGTTTGTTTTATCGCGCCCTTAATAAGACCATCATATTTTCTATTATGTGGCATTAATGTAAAATCAGGGTTTATACCAAATGCAGATAATATATCAGCGTCAGTCATATTGTCAACATTAAGAACCTTTCCTTTTATATTTGGAACCCTTATGTCCATGTCTTTGTATAAAGCTGTAAGTGTTGCTTTATTTATTTTAAGAGATTTTTTAGTAAATTGATTATACTGCAAAGGTGGAAGTATAGACTTAAGTATGCCTTTTATACCACCTATATTTTCTATTTGTAAATCAGAAACTTTTAAATCAGTTCTACCACTTTGATCTTTTGCTAACACTAACGCTTCTTGAGGATTTCTAGCTCTTACTTTTTGAACAACACCTCTATTGCTATAATAATAATTATCTGTTGACGCTAAAAATGCTAATCTACTTCTAGCGTTAGACGATTCGTCTTTAGGTAGATTATAAGGTTTAGCTAAAACAGATTTAGGATTAACGCCAAACTCGTTTGATACAGCTTTTAAAATATCGTAAGCCACGCCAGTAGGCTGAACTTGTTTTGGCGTGCTAGCTTTTTCGTTTATTTGAGAGGTTACATCTTGCTGAACATCTTCATAATATTTACCAGTAGTTTTATATTTTATTTTTTTAATAACTTTGCCTATAGCATTATTAGTAGTTGGTGAAAAATCAACCTGCCCTCTAACAAACTTTAATTTTGGAGCAAATTTTACCTTACCTCTTCTAATATTTAATTGTTGTTCTAATATTGGTTGGTCTTCAAAATCTTCTACACGCCTTTCTGTTTGAGCTGCTATTTGTCTATCTACAGTTCCTTCAGAAGTTTCTAATTGCAAACTTACCGCTTGTGAACTTTTAGCTTTATCTAATATTTGACCATATCTAAGTCTTAAAATCCCACCAGCGTAAGTACCAAAACTATCATTTGCTGCTGGATCCCACGTGTTAACTAATTGTACTAATTCTGATAAGTACCCACTTAAAAATTCATTAAAACCAACAATCTTTTTTTCTTCTAGGTTTAAGCCTCTACCTACTCTAGCCGCGGTTTCAGCCCTTTCTATAGCTAAGCCTAAATTATTTTTAATTAATTGATCTTTTAAATATTGATTTTCAGGTAAATTATATACTTCTTTTAATGTTATATTAGGATTTTTTTCTAATAAAGCCCCGTGTTGATCTTTTATATCATTATATATTTCTTTGTTTTCTTCTTTTATTTCTTTTTTATTTCTAGCTTTAAGAGAGCCTAATACTGGTTTAGAAAATATAGTAGTAATATCAATATCTTTATATTGATTTTCTAATTTTTTTACATCTTCTATTAAAGATTGGTTTTGCTCTACTAACCTTTGTATCTCACCACTTATTTTATATTTTTTTTCTATATTATCGTTAAAAGCTTGCATTAATTTATCAGACAGCTTTCCTCTTTTAACGTTTTCGTGAAACTCTTTTATAAAATTATAAACATCTCTACCATTTTTAAAAGTTAAATTAGTACCAGCTTTACCGCCAAGATGTCTAAATATATCTCCTAATTTAGCAAACGTTCCTTCATTAAATTGTAAAGCACCAGTTGATATAGCGTCTAAAAATAAAGCCATAGCCTCCTCACTTTGCTCTGCTACATCTTTATCAAGATATTGCTTTAGTCTTTCTCTAAAACCAGAATCTGCTACAGATCTAGGATCAATCCCATTAACATACTTCATGAAAGATTGCCCTAACGCTAAACGTACTTCTATATTATCACCTAACAACTTTTTTAAATAAAAATGAAAAAGCTCATGACTAGCAACAGTAGAACCTCCTTTAGTTATTGCTAAGTCTTCATTTAAAATTAACTTTTGTTTACCTGTTTTAGTATTATTTATAAAAAACCCATGAGCCGTTCTTGCTTCATCTATAAGTGTTTCTATGCTAATTGAATTACCCTCTTGGTCTGTAATTTTTTGGTTTTCTAGAATTTTACCATCTTTTATATAATAAATATTTCCATCTTCTTTTCTTTCAAATCCTAATTCTCTTAAATACGCAGTTTCTGCTTCAATGGAATTTAAAGTTTCTACTATTTCTAAGTCATCATTACCTGGTATTTGATCAACTATTTTTTTAACATTTTTTACTGTTTTCTTATATAGTTTTCTGTTTTTATAAAATATAGAATTTGGATCTTTTAGTAAGAATTTTTTAGTATCTTTTAATAAATCAAATTTTCGTTTTAATAATTTGTCTATTTTCTTTTGATCTTTAAGATTAGGTGGTTTATTTTTTTCGTTAGATATTTCTTGTTGAATAGACTCTAGTTCTGATCTTACTTCTTGACTTTCAGTGTTACTTAGTAATTCTATTTCTGCCGCAACTCTAGCTGCTTCAACTTTTTTATAAGTATCATTTTTTACTTGATCAGGATTAAATCCATTTTTTTGAAGAAAGTTTCTAAAATTTGTAGTTGCATCAAAATTATTAACTACTTCAATATCTGTTTTTTCAGTTAGTCTACCTTGATTTTGAAGTGTTTGCAAATAATTCATTGCTTCTTTTTCAGTAAGAAACCTTCTACGATTAACATAGTACGTAGGAGCATATTTATTTCTTGGTCCTGTTATAAGAGCTCCAGTTGATGCCATAGTAGTAGACATAAAAGTAGAAGACAACATAATTTGACCCATTGTATCAGTGTCCCATCCTAAATCGTTACCAAATTGATCGTATTTACGAATACCCTGCCACAATGGCCCTTGACCCATTATCCAATTTTGAAGCGGCATGTTAAAAAATTCTTCAAAAACTTCACCAAAAATATTATTATAACTACTTACTTTAAAAAACTGTTTTGCCATCTCAGAAGGCCTATTGTGCCACCTATGTAATTTTAATCTTCTACTTATATGAGAAAATGTAATTCTTGATAAAAAATCATTGTCTCTAGTAAGGTTCCCTAGCATACTCCCTGGTCTAAACATTCTTTTTGTAGCGTACGTTCCAAACCTCATAAACTGAGCACCAACAACTCTTTCTGTAAATACTTCCGCAAATTGTACTCCATAGGCTTTCTTAAAAGCACTCCACATTGTTTCTTGTATAGGTTTTAATCCCATTTTTTTACCTTGCTCATCAAATGCTGAAACAACGTCCATATAACCATCTGATAAATGAAATAGAAAATCTTCAGTTAAATTTTCTGCATAATTTGCCATAATACGCGGAGCCCCCACTCCCATCGTTTGAGCATTTAAAGCAAGAACAGTAGCTACATTATTTACAAGTCCACTTTCTATATAACGAGTTCCACCTCTAGCAGTTGTATATTGTATACGATAATTTTGATTCATGCTAAACTTGCCAGTTTTACTAGTTATTTTTGCTGCCTGCGTAGATCCTAATAAAAACTTTGATGTGCTTCTTTTGGCTATTACATTAAACATGCTGGTTGCCACTACTTTTCTAGCCGCACTATATAGTGGAGATCCTATTATAAACTCCATCATAAAAGGTAAAGAATGAGCCGTACTTACTCCAGCTTTATATCTTGTTGTTGCGTTATCTTGAATATACCCTTGCGTTAAATTATTTACAGTATATGCTAATAAAACCATTTTTTCCATTTCAGATAAATTTTCTTTACCAACTTCTTTTACTTTATCTGATATTTTTTTTATTGTAGATTTTTTTTGATAATCAATTATACCAGAAAATATTGGTAAATACTGCTCAAGCTTTAAACTTGTTAACCCTGAAAAAAACCCATGATCCGCAAGGTCTTCTGGTGTATTTTTTATGTCATATGCATAATCACTGACGTTATGATAAAGATTAGAATGGTGCTGTTTGTATCTACTCGCTACAATACTATTTATAGTTTCTGGACTTACGGCTATAAGTTTATAATCTTTAGGATTATATCCTAATTCTTTTATTTCCCATTTTTTTAATTTTTTTACTTTATGGTGAGATCTTTTTTGAATATAAATTGTTTCGCCTTTTATTAATTTTTCTATATCTTTTTCAGTAAAACCGCTGTCAAGCATTTCATCGTAAAGCAGCGCTTTAATATTCTCAAGATCACCCGTCCATTCTTTAATTTCGTACATAGAGTGAGGTCCGCTTCCGTCATCAAAACTAAAATTTTTTCCATTCCATGTAAGCTGAGAGTTAGCATGTATGATTTTTTTATCGGGATCATAGGTTGCAACGCGTGTACCATATTGGCTATTAACCATAGACTTTATAATTTTTTTACCCCCACCGCTAGCGTGGTGTGGTTTGGATAATCCTTCATTATTTGAATTCAAGAACGCTTCTCTTCCTGAAATACTTTTACCAGCCTCCCAATCTCTTAACCAATCATGATTTAAAGTATAACCAGATCCAATAATAGCATTTTGATTTTCTTCTAAACTATCTTTAGCAGTTATTATAAGATGATCAGCTACAGTTTCTCTGAAAAATTGAGAATCTTTTACTTCAAAAGTAATTGCACCGTCCCAATCTGGATCTTCTTTATCAATAAGCCCGTCTTTATCGTTGTCTATTCCATCAGTTGCTTTATCCATCTTTCTACCTGGCACCTTTCGTGTACCGCGACTATCTGCTACTATACGCGCCTGTGTGAAATAATACCTATCTGGAGCATCAGTCCTTACTTCTTCTTGTCTAAATAAATGATAAAAATATCTCCAATACTCTTCTTTTAAAAGTTCTTTTTCATCTTCACCAAGTGCAGCACCCGCTAAGCGTTGCTCTAATTTACCATTTAACCATATCCTTTTTTCAGTTGGTTCTAATCTACCTTCTTCTAGTTGATTTAGTTCTCTTGCTATATCTGTTAAATCTTCTTTTTCCCAATAAGTTAGAGTTGGTTTGTATTTAGCAAAAAATACTTGAAAAGCATTATCTATAAATTTTTCTCCTTCTGTAGTTTGCTTTTCTTTAAAATTTAAGTATACTTTATTTTTTTCAAGAAGTTCATTTTGGAATATTGTTTTTTGATTTATAAGATCGTCCCATCCTAATTTTTTTTCAAGTTTTTTACCCTCTTGTTTAAGTATGTCATTAAATTTTTCTAAGTCTTCAGGGTTCCAGCAGTCAGTTCTTACTGGATTACTTGCCCATGATGGATCTAAATTACCTGATTTCACTTGGCTTAAAGAAGGAACGTGCGTTCCACATTTACCATTAGGAAACTTTTTTTCTATTTGCTTATTTACAGACTCTTTAATTAATTGAAATTCTTTTTCAAATTTTTGATTAAAAAGCTGTGTTTCTTTTTTAAACTTTTTCTCAACTTTTTTTAATACATTTTTTAAAATAGGTTTGAATTCATCGCTTTTTTGAAATATTTTCCAATCTTCATTTTGTGTGGTTTGAAATTCTGCAAAGTTATAAGTAACATTTTCAGTTAAAAATTTATCAAAACTATTATTTATATCTTGCGCTATAATTGGATCGTGTAACTCGTAAGAATATAATTCACCATTTACTGTAGGTAAAAACGTATTTGTTTGTTCTAATAAACTAACTTCTTCAAGCTCGTTTATTTCTGTAGTTAAATCATCTGATGCTTTTTCTTTAAAATATCTTGGAACGTTGTACCTACCAATACTCATTCCTTCTTTTAAATCATGCATTTTAGCAGTATTCAAGTATATATCATGTAAAAACACTAACTCATACCACATTGTTTCCGCATCAGTCTTACTACTGCCTTGATCTATCTGTTTTTGTATAAATTGGTTTTTTGCTAAACCCTGAAAGGACATAGTTTTATCACTAATACCAAAGATATTAAATTCATCACCTCTAAGCTTTTCTCCATATTGTACTTTTCCTCCAGGGCCAGGTTGGAGAATTTCTCTTCCACCTGGTCCACCTTTTCTTTTCCATCCAGGCGCTAACCAATTATAAAATTCTTCGTAACTTAAATTTTCTTTATTATATTTTTTAAATAATTCATTAAATCTTATTTGGTCATCACCTAATGTTTCTCCAGTATTATTTATTTCTTGAGTGTCACCTGTGCTAGATTTATTTTCAAAATCATTTGCGCTGCCTCCATCATCATAAGGTAAGTTACTTTTTGATGACGGTAACGAGGAAAAATCATAATCTTCTACATCAATAATATAGTCCGAAGAAGTATCTTCCAAATTGGATTCCGTATCTACTGTTGTGATTGGTTGGGACAGACTCGTCCCCTTGAACTTTCCCAGGCTAGGATCTTCATTTGCTTGTATGACTTTATTAGATTTGATTTTAAAATCTAACTCTTCATCATTTATTATCTCTACTGGAAAATTATTTGTATGTTTTTCTAAAAAGTTTTCTTTTTTTTCTGGATTTACATAAGCTATTTCTTTTTTACCATCTATTAATAGCTCGTATTTTAAATTTTTCATAAACTGTTTCGTTAGTTACCCGTTAATAAATATTTTGTTTTATTTGCCGCTAAGCAAACTCATATGGATTGTATCCATTTTCTTTTTTATTTTGACTTTGTATTACTTCTTTACTAATACTATTATTAAAATTTTGTTCCATAAATTTTGTATAGTAATCAGCTAAATAATCTTCTACTTTTTCTTTATCACTCATTAGTTTATTAAATATAACCATAGCGTCAGCAAAAGAAACTTTACCATCGTTAGTAGGATCAAGTGATTTTATTTCTTCTTTAGACAAAGCAATACCTAAATCAGCGTAAGTTGCTTCCATTATAGATTCTACTAAATCATTTTTAAAAGTTCTTCCACCAAATATTTCATCATTAATTAAAGAGTTTAAATCAGCGTTTGGTAGTATATTATTTTTTATATTTAATTTGTGTTTTTTATAATTAAAATCTATACTTTGTCCTGGTTTTAAATTTGACGCTTCGATAGAAGAATTAGTAATCATAGCATTTAATTGATCTTTACTATCTAGATCTATTTTTGTAGAATCAATATAATCCTGTAGCTCATACAAACTTTTATAATTTGGTGTCAGATCGTTAGGATTATTAATATTTGGCACATTGTAAACAGCCTCATCGTTTATTATTTCATAAGGCAATGTTCCATCAAGCGCACTGCCAAAAAACTGAGTCATAGGCTTACCTAGTTTTTGTTCAATATTTTTTCCTACAATATCTTCGTTTAAAAAAGTACTAACAGCGTCCATTTTAAATTCTTCAACTTTTATAACATTTTTTGAATAAGTACCTAAATCTGATATAATACTATTTCTTGCATTTTGATTTGGTGCATTTAAATAGTTTTGTTTATAATTAAGAACAGTGTTAAGGTGCTTTTGTTTATCATCAACACCTGGCGTGTCTTTATTATATTGCTTAAGTAATATTTTTTTAAATTCTGTCTGCATAATTAAGAATTTCCAAATTTATATTTAGCCTTAGTAGTATCACCAACTGCTATTTGCTCTGCTTTCATTCCACCTAATTGTGTAAACGAACCACCAAGTTGCGTTATGCCTTGTTGCATCATTTGATTACCAGCCTGCTCAGCTTGTAAAGCGGCGTTTTGGTACATGTTGTGTTGTTGTTGTGCTAAGCCCATTAACTGTCCTTGCTTTTGCATTTCCATTTGTTGACTATATTGCTCACCAGCTCTTTCTTGTGACTGTATTTGACCAGCCATTTGCGCCCTTGCCATTTCATTTTGCCTTTCTTGCATACCTATACTAGCTGCGGCCTTTTGAGAGGCTAATTGACCTTGCGAAGCTAAAGATTGAGCTAAAGCCGCAACACCACTACCGCCAGCCGCTTGCTTTAATCCTTCTAGTATATTAGATTGACTTTGCTCAAAAGACTGTCTTTCAAAATCAGCTTGCTGTTGATTTATAGTTAAGTCTTCCATAGTATTTTCCATATTTAAAAATGGATTACTTGTGTCTAAATTTTGATAAACTTCTCTTTGCGCGTTAAGTTTACGCTCCTCGTTTTCTCTTCTTTCGTCCATTTTTATCCTTGTCTGACGTTGAGCTAAACCACCGTATATTGACCCGGCTGCTGTTACTGCTAATCCTGCTATTATAAATGACATTGTTTATTTTTTTTGTTGTTTATACTTTTTGTATTCTTCATAATTTAATGCTACAATTTCTTTTTCTAATTTTTCAACACTTTTTGTATTACTTGGATTTTTATGAGTATTATACCATTGTGAGTCTTTGTGAGCGTACAGTATTCTTTTTTCTCCTGGTTCAGATATTATATAACATGGCGCTACATACTCTTTTACACCATTAGCACTAGCTACACTTAAATGACCTTCTAGTAAAAAACACATATGAAGATGCTTGTGTATAGCGCCTACAACTATGTAACCTTGATGCATTGTCATTTTTCTAACGTAAACACCGTCCATAAAAAAATGATTAATAGGTATTTGATCGTTGTTATTAACTATAGGATTTTTTTTTGTACCAACTATAACAGATTTACCGTCTGCAATAGACTTTAAATAATCTTCTAATTTTGTAACAGATGCTTCAAAATCTTTACCAATACCAAATTCCGGTATTTTTTGCAATTTATTCATTAAATTAAATTTTATTACTATTATATAGTTACATTTTTTAGCAACTATTTACTACTTTCGTTGATTTCACAAGCTGTCGAAAACAATTCTGCTTTCTCTTTAGAATTATTTTTGAATTTAGCAGAACCATAATATCCAAGTAAAGATGTTGTATTTACTTTACTATCTTTTTTAAATAATAAAAAATCATTTACTGTAGGACCAGTTGCAGTATCAGGTATATCTAAAGTAATAGTTGTAGTGAGTGTACCATTCTCTAAAGATGTTGTATTATCTATAGTTTTAATAGCACCTATAGAACTAGGATTAGTTGTTACTGTACTAAACCCTCCAGATGTATCACTATTTACTGTTCCTGAATATAATATATCTCCTACTTGTAAAGAAGGATACTCAGATCTTGGTAATTGTATTGTAAGTGTTGCCATAATATTATGTTGTTGCGAAAATACTTGAAGTCTCTATAGACATAGAAGGGGTGCCCGTTCCCCACTTTTTAATTAATACGTCTCCAGTTATAGTTGCAGAAGCCCCGCCGTGCGCAACAGATGCTACTAAATTAAAAATTTCTATATGTGTTCCTCCGTTATCTGCATAAGTTGAATTACTAAAATCAGAGGCTGAAGCGTCTGTACTAGAGAACGTTGGTTGTTTTGTTATGCCCGTAAAAGTACCACCACTACAAGTAAATGTCCAGTTAAGTTTAAACCTTTTCTTAAAATTATTGTTATCATCTAACCTATTAGTAGACGTGTTTAACTCACCTTTATATGTTATAGCTGTGGCTTCTGTTATTACTATCTTAGCGTTACCAGCATTTGTTCTAGTTATTGTCAATGTTGGCCTAGCATGTTGCGTTATTGTATAATGGGGTCTAATAATAGGGAAGCTAGAAGATAGAGTTGTTCCACTTTTAGGATAAACATCAATATAATATGTGTCAGTTGCAGCAGGAAATTCTTGGATAAAAGTTAAATTTGAATTACCAGTGTTACCTCTATTTACTTTAGTTTTATGATTTATACAACTAATAGTTCCATAATCAGCTGTAAAAGCTGTAGAGTTAGCGTTTTCAGAACTTAATATAGACGATTTATCACTATTTTTAACAACCACTATATCAAACTCAGCATCAACGTCACTTATTACATTAATAGCTTTTGTTTCTCCTATTGAAGTTATTGTATTTCTGCCAAAATAAACACCTTTTATTTCTTTAGTAATTGTTGGGGCTTTTATTGCTTCGTAAAAAAGAGATGCATTAATATTAGAATTAGCTAAAATATCAATATCACTACTACATATAATATCAAAAGTATAAGCTGTTATAAAATTATTACTATCTCTAGTAACAGAAGTTGATTCAATTTTAATAATATTTTTTTGTAAACTAGATATTTTTAAATACGGTAATTTTCTAAAATAATAACCAGAATCAGCAGTGATAACTAGTGATCCAACTTTGGTTCTTGTGTTTTTAGTTAGCGTTGCGGTTATAACCGACGTTTCTATGCTATTAGCCGTCGTGGTGTTTATTGTAAAACCATCTTCAGCTGTATAAGCAGATGATCCGTTTTTATCAGTTTTTTCTATAGTATTTATAGTTACGTGGTCATCTATACTAATAACAGCACTAACAGTTTCGTTTTCTGGATTATAAATAGTAGCATCACCAATTATATTTAATTTTATATCAATACTAGCTGTTACAGAAACATCGCTACTTAAATTAACCGTTACTGTAACTTTGTTACCAATTTTTCCCGCTGTAGTTGTATCTGTAAAGACAACAGAAGAAACATTAGATGGTAATGCATTAGTAGAAAAATTAGACGCAGATAAAACATAATTAGCGTTAGGCGTTATTGTTAACGTTCCAGAGCTAATCATGTTATTATGAAACACCGAGTCTCCAATAGTTTCAGTTGTTGTAAATTTTGATATTGTATAATTCGCCATGCTAAATAATTTAATTAATATCTATATCTAAACTAAGCGTGTTTCCAATGCCGTCAGTTACCGTTAGTATATAGTTACCCGTACTTAATGCTTCAATAGCAGAAGTTGCTGCTCCGCTTTGTGAAGCTTCAGTTTGCGAGGCAGTTACAGTCCCTATAACGCCGCCCTCCGAAGCACTCCAACTATACGAGTAGGGCTCAACTCCACCTGTTATTGTTGTAAAAATAGCCCACTCACCTGGATTATCCGTATTGCTAGTTACAAAATACGACCCTGCTAATCCTTCTTCTTGTATATTAATTGGAGCCTCTAATGGTTGTATTACAGAAACATCTAGTGGAAAACCTAATCCTTGAACAGAAAATTCACTTTCGTTAGCAACACTATTACCAGTTATTTTATTAAACCATTTGTTTTCTTTTTTTATAAACTCAAAAACTTCTCCACTTTGTAAATCTGTTTGAAAAGCGTCTATATACCATCCATCTTTTTCTTGCAAATTGTAATAATTTCCATCAGTTAAATCATTAATAGTATTACCAGCTGCATCTTCAATAGTTGTTTCACCCGTGCTGTTATCTACGTTAGTATGCTGAGTTACTTTTGATTGAGTACCTTCATAGTTAACTGTTTTAAAAGACTTAACTACACTTGGTAAATCATTAAATACAACTTCTATAGCAGATTCTTCAAAAAAACCATAAAAATTATTTCTATTAACGTTGTCTACGTAATGTTCATAAATTACAGAATGATATGCTGTAAAATACTTTCCACTTATTGATAGCCCTGTATTTGGCAAAAAAGATTTAAAACTCACCCAACCTTTACTACCTTCGTTAAAAGAAACCGTTGTAGAATCACCATTTGACCATAAGCTCTCATTAACATCAAGTGTCACGTTGTATTCACCGTTAACAACATCATAGGTGCCTATTATATTATCAGCTTTTTTCAAGTTCTCTCTAAACCAAGATTTCATACCGATATTTGATATTGGAGTTAAACCATCGTTAGATAATCTTAAAATAGCACCTCTTTGTTTATCAGCAAAATACATTCTATACTGATCTACCGCTAATGATTCTGGGTTTTTTGATATGCCATAATCTCCAACAAATGGAACAGCCTGTCCTAAAACTCTATTAGTTGCTGTTAGTTGAGGATTTCCATCAGCATTAAATACGGCATCTTTGTTAGATAAAACTTTTAATACTTTGTCTTCAGTAAACGTAACTAAATTTGTATCTCTAGTTTTTAACGCTTGAATTGAACCATAAGACGGATTTAAATCTTTTGTAATTTTTTCACCGATATTAAATTGATTTAATTCATTAGTTCCAGACGTTGAATTATATAAACCAGAATATATTAGTCCACTACCTTTAGTTTCTTCTCCATACTCCAGATATGTAGAAGAAACTTTAATTCCATTATCTATTTGAGGTGCATTAAAATCATCTCTTATTCTATCAGACTCTACACCATTACCAAAAGAATAACAATTAAACCAACCTAACGTTGTTGGGTATTTATAAACATTAGTATCAAGCGCATAATACCCAGTAACTTTTGTAAATGTAAACGTTCCTCCTAAATCTTGACTTTGTACTTTATTCAATAACACTACAGTGGCCATTAATTGAGGAATAAAAGCAACTCCTGATACAAAAGTTCCTCGTTTTATTCCAACACCCGTAACCTCTATACCACAAGTTTGATTATTACTTAGTGTTGTGCCGTTTTCTGCTAGATCTATTAAGTCATTTGTATAAAGAGCGTTTGACGGAAACAAAATGCTACTTACTTGTTGTGTTTCAGGAATGCCATAACCAGCGTCAAAACCTATAGTTCCTGTATTTATAACACCACCCTCAATAACAAACCTAACGGAAGGCGTGTATGTTTCAGTAAGATCATCGACTAAACTATAACCAACGTGATCTATTATTCTAGATCTTGTAATAGTACCGTCCGTATGCTCAAATCTTATAACATCGTTTACGGCTAAACCACCTTTATTTGTGTCATTTGTGCCTGCTGAAATTGGTGTAGTTTCTGGTATAAAATCTACTTCATTGTCGTTACTATCATTTCTTTTAATTCTAATAACATTATCTAAATGAAAACTATAAACATAAGGCTCTCCTGTGTAATTAAACGTTTCTATCTCTGGAAGAGTTTGAGCGTCGCCTCCCTGAAGTTGTGTTCTAGCCTCCGTAGCAATTTTACTTGCGTTGTCTTTTATTTTAGAAGCTTTAACAAAATTTTGTAAATTATTAGATTTTAATACCATTGGTATACCATTACTAGCTTCATAGTATATATCTAAACCTACGTCTTCTTTAGGTTCAGTTTCCCAACAAGCATTGTTACTTAATATAGAATCATCTGAAAGCTCGTCATCTGATTGAAGGGTTACAAATTCTATTGTAAGCTCACCTGATCCACCCCCTGTTGTTATACCGTCATGTCTTACAACTCCCCTAGGATCCCAATCATTTATATTAATACCTCTACCAGGTGCTGGTTCACCTTGATTATTTAAACGTACAAATGTAACCATTATAGTATTTCGCACATTTGGATTTCCATATAAAGGATCAATATCGCCAGAGTAATTCGTTGCTTGACCTGATAAATTAGCGTTATTTGGAAAATTAAATTCAAAATTAGGTGTTTCACCATCAATTGTATATTTTGTTACTTGATATATACTAGAATTAGGATCTTGTTTAAATCGAAATAAAGTTCCCTCAGTTTGCATTCTAGATTTAAATATAGAAGCTAATTCATCTTGAAAATTTTCACCTACTGTTGAGAAAAACATAATACCATATTCTGGCCCTGGATTAGGTGCAAGACCGCCACTGTTTGGCATTATTTTATGCAGACCAAGAGGGCCACCAATTCCAGCGCCATCATTTGTTAACAAACTTATATTGTTTAATGATTGCCCTGTTATTTCAGCAAAAGCCGCTTGTTGCTGTACTGCGCCCGATGGATATCCAGGCCAAGAGTAATTAGGGTTTACTGGACTTTTATCTAAAAATATATTTGTTGATTTGTTAAGATACCACCAATTCCAAAAGCTTTGAGTGTTATAAATATTTAATGTACTATCATCTGCAAATTCATTAGCAATATTTGCTTCATTAAAATCTTCAAAAACGTCTTGACCAGAAACAACAGCGCTTTCATCAGCCCAAGTCCAATTTTCATAAGTAGCTCCCTCTCCTAAAACGTTTGCTGGGTTTACAGTTTTTGGCTCTATGTATGCAATATCAAATGAAAAATCTGCTAAATACTCTCCTTGGTGTTCATGACAAACTCTTCTTCTTACAACATCGTCTTTTTCTATTTTTACAAAAAACCTACCATCAAACTCTGGTTTATTTTCTAAAACTTCATCTTTAAATTCAAGAAAATAATGAAGATAATCATCATTAAGTGGTTCGTTATTATCAACGTTCGCTTGCACTATATCAGTAAATCCTTGATTTTGTGCAATTTCAAGATACATGTCAACTTCATTAGGTGTAAATGCTCTTTTTAACCAAAGCTTACCATCCAGTTGACCAATACCTTCTTGTTCATAATAACCTGCATTAAGTCTAGAAACTGTAACCCATGGTCCTTTACCTGTAGCTATTACCGGTCCAGTGGGTACGCCATCGCCATCTACTGTATTATCATTATAATAATAAGCTTTTACCCTAACCTTTGGCGTTCCTTCAAAATCACTCCTTTGAATACCCCCAGCATCTGCCCATTCACCGGCTCCTATAGTTATACTTTTTGTGTTATATAATAGATCCGGTGTTACAGTAGTAACCGCGTTTTGGTCAGGGTTACTATATACATATCCTCTTCCTAAGTGTACCTCACCCATTGACCTATTATCCATTTTTATAAAATCTGGAGCTTCGTTTTCTATAGCTATTATTTTATATTTAGTTTTATCTACAATTGGAGATTGGGTTCCATGTTCGTTTTTTAATATAAGGTATGTTTCTTCATCAACTTTATTTCTATCTGCAGAAGGAAAAGATAACCATATATTACCATCCTCTGCTTCATACCATCTATCCATTACTAAATTATAGTATTCATTTGATGTTTCTTTTACATAATACTTAACATATTCCATCCATTCTGGTGGAGTAGCACCAATATCGTCCCAATTTTGCATTAACATAAATTGATTACTAAAAGATGATAAATCTTTTTTAACAACTATATCACCAGTTGTAGTTTGGGTTTCTTGGGCACTATAATACGAACCAAAAGATTCATCTGGTGATGAGTATCCATTTGCTATGACTGGCGTTTCTCTATTATACTTATCTCCAAAAACCATGCCAAACTTATATTCTCTAATGGATTTTACTGATTTTGTTGGTTGATTTATTGGTATAGTTGTCGAACTCATGCTTTGCTTTAACCCAACGGCATCTTCTATATTATATCCTTGTTCGTAATTACCATATATAAGCCTATTACCAGTAATTTCTTGTGCTATGGCTTTTTTAGGAACATTATCCCATCCTCTAATTAATTGATTATTAGGTAACACCTTATGTATCATTTCAGATGTTATTTTTATGTATCCTTCATTTTCATTATCTGGATTTGTATAATCTATCCATTCAGGATCAACGCCTCTTCTTATACTCTTGATAACATAAACATTAGAATTGTCTGAAGTTTTCCATAATAAATCTACACACTTAACATCAGTTGGTCTAACTGAATCATCTGGTATAAAGTTTTTTACTATTAATTGTCTAATATTATTAGTCATTCCATCATTATACCCTTTGCTAGGTGTATAAGAAAAAGTTGAAGGTAAAAATACCAATTCAGACCAAGGTGAAAAAGTAGAATACTCGTTATCCTCATATTGATATCTATATCCAAATCTACCAAACTTTGTTTCAAATAAAGGTATTTTTTGTTCTAATGTAATTTGCCAAAAAGTATCATTTTCAGTTAAATTAGGATCAACATACGTTAACTTAAAATAAAAGTATTGAACACCGTTATTATCTGAAAAATAATAATCCCCCGACCCATTATCAACTATTGTAGCCTTTATAGTAGTTGGCTCAGTACCATCATTTGCTACAAATGTAAAAGCGTCACCCATTGCGTATCCTTCAACATTTTCCGGCCAAGGAACTGTTATCATATCACCCTCTTCTGGAAGACTTGTGGCCCCAGTGGCCATAAAAGCATAATTATCTAAAAGAAGATTAGTGCTAACACCCTTGTCTGTATTTTTCATGAAAATAGTGGGTGCTTTTACTGGAGCTTTTCTAATTACAGTTATGTGTTCTTTTTTTATATCAGATATGGGTACGTTTTCTAAACTTGCTATCGTCACTAATTGAGCATTATCTAAAGAAGGGCTCTTAACGAAAAGTTTAGTATGTGCTGGATTTTGGTAGTTAGTTGGCGTCGTTGTGCCTCGTTTAGATCTTGTTATATTTATTTTTTTAGGCTCATTTTCTCCGTCAGTCCAAATTAATAAATCATCAATAACATTTATTCCTGTTAATTTTTTTCTAGGATTAAATTCTAATACTCTTTCACGGGTAAACTTAAACACGTGGTTTGGTAAGTTATCACCCGCAGCGGTAGCTAAAGCAGATAAGTCTACAGATTGAGGTGTTTTTAATATTAAATTCCAAAGACCAGATAATGGATGCTTTTTAATATCTATTATTTCAACGCCAATTTCACCATTATCAAAAAAAAGATGATCACCATTGGTATCTTGCAAATGAACCCTCATTCCAACTCTGTATTTATTCTCTAATACTCTTAATCTATTGAAAGCAAAATCAACACCTTGACTATCATTGTTATTTGTTTCAGCAGATGGCCAAGTTGGAGTAGTACCCATGACACCTGACAGTGTATCTATTATAGCAAATTTATCAACAAATACATTTTCATAGTCCCCATTTGCTTTTACTTCTAAAATACCATCAGTAAATACTGTTTCACCTAAAACATCAGATACTGGAAAAGATATTATAGATGAAAGATTATCATTATTATTATATTCAGGAACAGGAGCTGCATGGAAAAAATAAGATGAATTTGTTTTTTCGTCAGAAACACATCCTATAGCTTTCGTTGTTCCAACAGATTGAAGCCAATTAAAAGTTCCAATAGCAATAAATTTATTGCCTTCAATATTTTGAACAACGCCTGCATTACCTATGCCTTCAGAATCACCATCTGTTGTTCTGACTTGTATATTCATAGCATCTCTATACTCGCCATTAGGAACAAGTCTTTCATCAAGATCCTTGTTCATTTTACCGCCTGTAAATGTGTGTTTAATTTCCGGCATAATTATTTAATTTGCTTACTCATACCTTTTAATACTTGAGTAAATTCTTCTATTTTAATATTTGATAATCT
>CETC01018366.1_pt1 | contig 24302 bp, 44 predicted proteins | sample 326911 | NCBI WGS metagenome assembly CETC01 (sample SAMEA2622694, study PRJEB7988) | marine metagenome | isolation source: saline water (ENVO:00002010), including | reverse complement strand
ACCTTATCCCCTGCTCTGAGCCATAGTTTAAGTGTAGAACTTCTATCTGCAACATAAGAAGATGCTTTGGATAGGTCTGATGGTTTAGAAGCCATTTTAGCAATAGTGGTTTCATCCAGTGCGTATGCCCAGACTGCTACTTCATCAATGAGTCCTGTAAATGGTAAATCTCCATCACCCTCTGAGCCAATTACTAATGATTGGTCTACATTAGCTAAATTTGCGGGAACTGATGATGTCGTAGTGCCTTGCAAACTTCCATCTACATATACTTTAACAGAAGTACCTGCATCATAAACACAAGCTATATGATGCCAATTATTATCACTTAAATCTGTATCGCCCTCCGCATTGATACCACTTGAATTAACAGTAAATTTTAAATATCCTGTAGAACCGCTTACTTGTATATACCACCCAATAGAGCTACCCCACTTAGTGATAAACCGAGTTGATTTAGCACTAGTCTTAATCCAAGCTGTGACTGTCATATCTCCTGTAATTTGGAGAGGTGCAGTATTTTCACAACTTAAATAATCATTAGAACCATCGAAATTGAAAGAGTATTTGTTGGGGAACTTTTGTATTACCCCACCTTTTGTTAGTAGGTTGCCTAAGCCAAGCATTAACTTAGCCTAAGTATGCTATTACTTTGCCACTAGCTAAAGTAAAAGCAGACCATCTACCAAATATTGTAATACCTTGAGGGAATGTAATACTGTCAGAAGTATCTCCATTATTATTTGAATCACCGACATATAAGTTTGTTCCACTTTCAGGTGTTAGCGTTGTAAAAACAGTATCTTCTAAAAATGTTATTGCTGCTATTTTCTTACCTGTAATAACAGATGTTCCAGTTTCTAGTATAGATCCAGATTGTCCTAAAGCTATATTATTAGCTTCATTTACTTGATATTTATGCATTGTCATCTTGTTTCTCCTTGCTTATGACTTACCGAGCGTGACTGTCTCATGGTCATATTGGTTAAAAATCATAGCCTTGTATAAAGTATGGAGTTCCATCTTTATTTATATCGGCTTCTTTTTTTGCTTTGTTTAATTCTTGTTGCCAAAGATTTCTAAAATAAATAGCATTATTTATCATGTCTGGTCTTTTTTCATATCCTCTTGCTATAGCATAATGAGTTAATACTTCGTGAAATTCTTCTGGAATATTTGGAGATTCTGTTAATCCTATTTTTCCATAAGGTATTGTTAATCTTTCTATTGTTAAAGTTATTGCAGTACCATCACTTGTTGGATCTTTAAACCCAACTGTATCGCCTCTTTTATATCCCTGTCCAGATGTAGTTATTGTAAAAGTTGGATTACTTGAACCAATAGTATAAGAACATATTAAACCAGTTCCAGTTCCACTTGTAGTATAGGGTGCTACATCTGTTCTTTGGGCTTGAGTTGGGATCCCCCAATCACCTGGGGTAGCTTGAGCTAAAAAACTAAAAACTCCATTATCTTCACCAAAATCTTCATCTCTTTTTATATAATGGTAGCGTACCGTATGTACTGCTGATGGAGATATGTAATCTGTTGCTGTATCATTAGAACCTTTTGCAAGTCCTATCTTACCATCTTTAATCCACCACTTGTGGTTTTGTGCTGTTGTTTTAACTGACATCTGATTTCTCTGGTAATCCTACTAGTCTATCTATTCTAAAATCATCTACATCTACTCTTGTAATTTCAAGTACTGTAGAATCAAGATCGTAATAACGCTGGTCTGCAACAGTAGAGAATGTTGTTGACCCTGATAATATTTTTGTTTCTCTACAAAATTCTTTTAAAGCTTTGTTTAAATACATTCTAGCTTCTGTTTCACCCATATCAGGATGGTGCATTTGTACAAGTTCTATCATTTGTTTTTGTGTCATACTACAAATGCCTTTTCATAATTATCTTTTAATGTTACTAGAGTTGCCTGTAAAGATTGAACCAACTCTATATCCTCATCATCAATAGTGTATGCTGATATTTTTGCTTCTATTGCTTTTATAGATGCATACATAACAACTAAATACACTTTGTCGTCTGCAAAAAAACCTATATCACTATGACTATAAACTAAAGATTGCTCTGCTTTATCTACTGGAACATTATTTATGTAATAAATATTATATGAATTTTCACCCCCAGAAGATGGAACGGGATAAACATTTATTTTTCCATTCTCCGTAATTATAAAATTTGGGTTTTCATGAGTTGCAAGATGCAAACTATTAGTATCCACTATATCATATAATTTATCAATTCCTACTTGTGTACAAGTTTTCCAATTATTGTTTTCGTTTGCTTCTTTTACTATAGAAACTACTTGTGCTCCATTAATGTCTTTTCCATTTGCAGTTTGTTCACCTGTAGCTCTAATAAAATCTTTAAAATCATTTGGATTTGTTTTTAAAGTTCTAGCAGTAACATCAAGTACACCATCTTTTAAGAATTGAGATAACTCATCTTCAGTAGGTGTACTGCTTCCTGTTATTGTTAATGAGGTTTGAGCCTCTACTTGTGCTTCAAATGTTGCCATTAAATCTTAATAGGTTTTCTTAGAGCTTCTAGAACTGGATTTTTTTTTTACAGATTTCATCTTTTTCTTTTTTGGAGGTCTACCTCTTTTAGACCCGTAAGTACCTTTGCCTTTTGGCATATTTATTTCCTTTCACAAGAGGAGGGGCATAAAGCCCCTCACTCTTTTAGTTTGTATTAACTGATTGTTATTCCAGCTGCAACTTTTCCAAGTCCACCAACTATGTAGTAGTTAGTGCCATCAGAAACTATTTTTATCCAGTCACCAGCAACTGACGAACCACCAACAAAAGTAATAGTAGTATCACTACCATCACTTGTATCAGCTACGTCATCTGCTGCACCAGCACTTACAGAACCAATTATTGCTCCAGATGGAGTAACTACAGTATAGTTAGCTCCTGATGGAGCTCCCTTTACTACAAAGGTTCCTTCCCAACCCTTATTACTAGGAGCTGGAAGTGTTGTTGCAAACTCTGTTGCATGATTTAGCATAAAAACCTTACCACTATCTGCCAACGATAAAGTTGACGCTTCAGTAAGCTCTTTTATACCTGCGTTTGAACCACCTAAATAAGGTCTAGCCATAATATGCCTCCTTACGCTGTGATCTTAAACAGAGCGTGACTCTCAATTAGCTGTATACCTAGTCCTTCATCAGACATATATTGGTCTTTAACACCATCAAAGGCATTATCGGTCTTTATATTAGCCTGATACTGAGCTGGTCTATACTGTGCATGAAATAGATTTTCATCAGATACAACTACCATGTACTTATTGTAAGCACCACGTAATGCTGGAGTTGGAATCAACTGCAACATTCCATGTGGAGTTTCAAGTACTCTGTAGTTAAATCCTAATGAATCACGCTTCATGTCACCTAGATTAACAGTCCAACCTGAATTACCTGCTATTCCAGAAGAACCAGCCATCTTAGAAAAATATCCAAGAGCACCAGCTCCAACAAAAGCACGTTTTACACCTGCTTCAGGAATATACTGGAATACTTTTTCCATATCATCTACAAATTCTCCATAAGAGTAACTTGCTTCAGATATAGTAAAAATATTTTGTGCGTCATGAGTTGAGGTTGATTCACCGTATTTATCAATTCCTGATACAATGCCATAAGTTGTACGAATTAGATTTCCATCTGCATCTGTACGACCATCATCACCAAATGTTTCATCTGCATTAGTATCGTTATTACCAGCTCCATAAGATGCTTCCTGTAAACCAGTACCGCCAACTCTTTCACCAAATAAGAAAGCTTTCTCTTTCTGCATTTTGTGTTCTTGAGCTTTTTGCCTACGCAATCTTGCTAGTTCAGAAGATTCTCCACGAAGAACAGCAGCTTGAAGCGTACCTGTTACCTGTAGAGGAGTCTTAAAAATCTGACAAGAGTTATAGACAACTTGTAGTTCATCAGACCATGCATCTGGTGCAGAACTACCTTCACCATGTGCATTACCGATTACCAAATACCAGTCATCATTAACTAAGTCATAATCACTACCACTTACTGTTCTCAAGATTTTCACTTTTATTTCATCTGCATCTACTGCTGAAGAAATAATTGCTGTGGCTTTTTTATTTGCTTTTGCAGAATCCCATATTTCAACAATAAGACCTACCCAACTGCTATCAACAGAAGATGATAAGCCTTTTATATTATCAATATTAAGTGCTGCACTTTCAGTTCCATTTACTGCTAAAGTAACTGTTTCTGCAGCATTTTGAAACTGTTGCCCAACCCAAGGGTTCCTGTGTTCAAACATTTTGAAAATGGGGTCTGGTACCTGTCGCATTTCACGATTACTAACCATTGTAGTAAACGGAGCAACGTCAGTCCAGAGTTCCTTAGTGACCTGAGGATCGACATAGAAATCTCGTCTATCCGTATACAAAACACTAGAAGCCCCACCATTATATAGCTGCTTTTCTGTAGCTGCCATTTTTTACTCCTATTCTTACTTCAATCAAATTTTCCCAAGTAGAGCATCACTAAAGAGTTGCTCATCAGAACGAGGTTGCTCTGCTTTTCCTGTCTGCACCGCTGCAGCTTTAGGAACGCTTAAACGCTCTGCCTGATTTTGCATCTCTTGTGTTTTTTGTTGCACTACTGGGTTTGTATTTGATCTCAATTCAAACAATTTAGCCAAGTTGTCCAGATTCAGGTTTTCAGGAGAACTAGCCCAATCTATGAACTCGTTAGCCTTACTGGCTTCCCATCCATAGTTATTCACAGCATGACTATGAGCTTGTTGTCTCATAGCATTTTGCTGTTGCATAGCCATCTGCTGTTGGTACTGTTGTTCCATTTGCATTGTTCTATTCCTGTCCACATTCTTGAGATAGTCTAAATACTGATCTCTGTACTGCTCTTTAGCCATTCGATGCTTAAATGACTCACTCTCTGGGTCATTAAAAGCATCAACTTCGTTATAATTGACTGGTCTTTCAGGTTCTATTGGCTCCTTCAATGAATTTTGCTGAACTCCTTGCTCAGCAGGTACTCCATTGGAGAGTTTAGCTTCTAGACTATCAAGAACCTCTGGATTCTGCCTAAGCATATTCTCTACAGGTGTTAAACTATTCCTGTAGTAATCCAGTTCTTCTCTAAGTCCAGACAGCTCACCCTTGGCTTTATCTGCCTGTGACTGCCAGTACTCATACCGACTTTGGTCGTCTTTAGGGTCGACTCCATTTCCCTCAGTTTCTGTAATTGGTGCTGCTTCCTGTTCAGGTGTAGAAGGTGCATCCTGTGGGATTTCACCTGAAGGTATTTCGTTGGCTATTTCGCCTTGAAACATCTCTACATCTTGTGTAGGAGCACTACCAGCATCACGTACTTCCAATTTTTCCATATTACTATTTCCTTTGCGATTTGGTTAATTCCAGCAACCGCTTCCTCAATTTTTTACTCAAAATCTTCAGCCCCTATTGAGTTTTTTGTAATTCTTATAAACTCAGGACTTCTAAAAAGAGCGTCATCTGTATCTTGTTTAGGATTGGCACTTGAATATGCTGTTGATAAAATTATCTCAGCTTTATCTTCTGGACTTGAAAATAAAAATTTTTCAAATTCAGGAGTTGCACTAACCCTGTCAAATACAGGTCTGTCTGTAAAATTTTTCCATATTTTCATATGGTCTTTAACTATTTGTGGATCGATACCATCATATTTAAACCAATAATTTTCATCCTTAACTGGTCTATGCCATCCTTTTTCGTTCTTTCTAGGAACTCTGCTTCTATGTTCCTTATTGTCTCCATACCAAATAGCCATTAGTTTTCTTCCAGACTTAATATGCGTTCATTCATTTGACGTTGTGGATTATCTCCAACATCCATCTCATTCTTAGCATTTTTTAGCTCATCGCCTAATCGTGTCTGATATAGTTTAGCTGCCATTTCTACTTTTGCTTCAGCCTTGGCAAGCTTCTTTTCAAATTCTTTGACCTCAACACGCTTTCTATCGTGTAATGATTCTCTCTGTGCAGTTTGGAGGTCACCTTTAAGCTTCTTGATTTCTTCTTCTTGCTGTTGTACCTGTCCCTGTAATTGTTGCATTTGCCCTGCTCTTTCAAGGACTCCTTCCATATCTGCAACATCAGTTTGTTTTAGTACTTCTATCTGGTCTATAAGACCACTTTGATATAACTGCATATAGTACTCAAATCTCCCCCAGCGATTACTTGGGAGTGTTGAACCTGATAAAACAATAATATCATACTTACCTACAGTAATATCATTCATCTTACCAACCACATTTCCTATATCATCATATAGAGGACTATTAACTACTATTTCTTTTGGTTTGTTATTAGGCTGCATCAATCTCATAACTTTTTGGTCTGTGTATACATATTGTATTAATCCCACAACAACACTACCTAATTGATTTAAACCTTCTTCAATATCATCTCTTTTAGACTTAATACGTCTTTGTCCATATTCATCTAATGCAACTGTTCCTTTAAATGTTTGTGGTGCAGCTCCCTGATCCCCTTGCATTAAAGCGTATATTCCCAATATTCGTTCTATGTCTGCTTTTGCATCAGCTTCATTTTTGTATAATTCGTTTGGCAAGGGTACTGGCGATGCTACAATAGGACTACCTAACTCTGGGTCAAACTCTATTACAGCAGTACCTGCTCTTCCCCAGTCCTGTTCTACTTGTGTTTTGTTAACTGCACCACGTGGTATTAAAAGTTTTACATTTGTACTACTAGATGCGTGAGCTACAATTAATGAACGTATCTTATTAATGTACTCTTGTAGTCCTTTTACCAGTCTAACATCACTAACTGGATAAGGATTTCTATTGAATCCATTCATAAAGGGTACTATTGGATACTCTTCTACAGGAAGAATCGCTTCATACAGCATCTGATCCCCTATACAAACACATTGTTTTATATTTGTTATCTCAATATTATTTGCTAAAATCTTTTCATCGTCTATTAAATGTCCCTTTGTAGCAATATCAATATGGGTAGTGCTATTAGGTATACTACCTTCATGCTCTTCACCTCTCATTGGTATTGGCTGTCCTGTAATTGGGTCTGGCATCATATGAAAAGTATCACCAAACTGCTCATGCATTTGCACATATCCTGTTACAGTAGGTTTGTCTGTATAGATGTTTTGTCCATCTGGAGCTGTTATAATTACAATTGGCTCCTGCCTGTACTCTTCAAACTCCTGCATATTGAGAACTTTCTCTTCATTTGCAAAGGGGTCATATATCTTCATATATGGAATACGTATCTTGGTATATCTGTCAAATAACTCTAGTTCACGGTCACCAGTTATTGTTTCTCCTGATAATCTAGACTTTACTGTTACATCTTGACTCTCACGACCATAGCGTGATTCAGATGGAGTATTAATATATTTAGTTTCTGTAGCTTGTCTAATTAATTCCTCATACTCTGGATAAGCATCAACAAGCTGGTTCTGGGTAAGAATCTTACCAACTATAATATGACCAGCATCTCTAGCAAATGGGTCTTTTGAACTAGGGTCAAAGTAAACTTCTAGTGGGTCTATTGATTTTAAACAAACTTCTCCACGACCAAAGTCTTTATCTGGGTCTGTATAAGCTAACATTACCCCCATGCCTTTTACATAATAATCATCAATTGCCTGTTTTAATTCCACATTGCCGTTAGAGTGATCCCATATATAAGACATTAAATCAGAGAATACTCTACCAACTTCCGTATCACTTGTTTCTCTACCTGTCGATTGGAATCTTGGTTTATTAGCAGTTAACATAGCTTTTGCTTGTTCAACTGCAGAATGGACTACATTTACTACAATAGGTTCCTGAGCACGAGCACGAAGTATCTTCGCCTGTTCTTCAGTCCATTGTTTGCCATTACGGAACTCATTATCCTCTACCGCCTGTTTTGCCCAGTTCTCTCTAGAAGAACTGTAATCTTTTAAAAGATCATGAGTTAACTGTACTTCTTTGTGTTTCTTATGAGACAATTTGTACGTATATACCAGTTTTATCGATAAACTACATACTTAAACTACTACATTAAGTGGAAAGTTCCAAATTAAGCTATTTTCCAACTTATATCGTCTGATTTACGTGAATATTTTAGTTCTCCCTTGTCTTTTTTCTCTTTTTTGTGAAAAGGTGGATAGCATTTCTTCATTGCATAGTATAATCCATCTAATAAGTCATCATGCTTACCTCTAGGGTATAATAGTAATTCGTCTTTAAGGTCAAGCATAGATTTTTTCATATATACTTTACCCTGTGCAAAGAAGGGTTCCATTGTCTCTAGTCTGGATGATTTGCTATTTCTAGGTGTTTCTTTTATTTCTAATCCTGAAATAAATAGATTCTCTTCTTCTGTACGCTGCCTTAGATATTCTCTAAGCATTTCTTGATAGCCTACAGATTCTATACGAACCTTTACTGGTCTGTATATCTTAAAGTATTCAAGTATACTTTCAGCTAATTTCATGGGAGTTGCTCTTTTGCGGTAATATTCTAGAATATACCTGTTGTTTTTATTATCAACTGCTACAGGCATTATAACCGAGTAGTCAGCTGTTTTGCGTATTGAGGATGCAGGATCAACTCCCATAAATACATTTACGGGGATTCTATTTTCCCCGTCATCTAAGAAGTGCTGGTGGTCACTATCCATATCTAAAGAATAATTATGATACTTAATATAAGCTTCTTTAAATAACTGGTCTTCATCGCCAACTATCTGGCACAGGTATTCCCTGTAAAACACACTAACTCGTGCAATAGACTCCAGCTCTTCTTTCTTTTGTTGTAATTTTTTAATAGGTTGCCACTCTTCCCACAATGCAACGCCCCTATCCATATCTGGGGCAAAGTGCATATTGTTCCAACCTTTCATTTCTTTTAATACCTCCACCAAGCAGCGTTGATGCTGTGGAGTTCCAATAACAATAATCTTTCCTGTTTGCGGGTCTAGTGATGGAACGGCAGACTGCAATAACCATCTAAGATTTTGTTCCATTGCTTCAGCAGTTTTAGTATTGTTCTCATCCTCTGGGTCATCAACAATAATTAAGGTAGGTCTTTGAGAACCCACTTTAATACCACGTAACTGCTGTCCTGTTCCTTTGCATATAATCATAGAGCCATCTTTTAGCTCTACCTCTGATTTAGCCCATTGCCTAGCAGAATGTTGTCCCCAGTATCCATACACAGAACGAAACGTCTGGCTGTAATCCAGAGTATCCTTTATAGTACCCAATAACTTTATAGCATGATCCTGTGTTCTGGATACGAGGACAATCAATTTAGCACCCTCGTGATGCATGATGTGATATAGTGGATATACTCCACCTACTATGGAGGACTTTGCGTGACCACGAGGGGCTATTATGTTCACCTGACGGGAGGAATCGTCAAGGAGAACGTCTGCAATTTGATAATGAAAATCTGGAGAGGCTGCAGAGAACATACTAGGCATAGCTACCTTGCCGAACATAATCATATTGTTCTTTAATTTATTTATTACCTTTTTTCTATCTTCTTCCACGCTTTTTCTTTGGTTTAGGGCATTGGGTTATGTTATGTATCTTTGTCATTTCATAATCGCCAGTTTTCAATCCACAATGTTTATGCTCACCACAATCAGTAGCATAGGCACATGTTCTTTCTATAAGAGGACAATAAGCAAACAATTTTATTCGTCATCATAATTATATAGTATTCCATGCGTTTCCATTTCTTTTAATGCGTCTAAAGCTACTCCAGAAAGAAATTCTGGCTCTGCTGTAGGCATTACGGAAATAACATGCAATGCTCTTATGGCAATCTCTAATTGGTCAGATGTTATGTATTGATCGTTGTGTTCATAGTCATCATGTAGCATCTTGTTCGTTTGTTTCCTCTTTTCTTTGTACTAATAGCTTCTTTTCCTCAGTTGCTATAGTATCTGCTATTTGCTTTGTCAAATCTATTTGAACTGTATCCGTTGTAATCTTTTTACTAGGCTTCATTTCTAATAAATCCATTATTTGGTCATTTGCCTTTAAGAAATTGTTTACATCGCCTTTATTTTCTGCCATATGCAAGGCACGTAACAAGTTATCTACGGCAAATTCCTTATTTACGCTCTTTCCAGCTAGTAAATCTTTTAATTTTTCTTCTACCATGCGTTTTGCTACCTTTTGTTTTAAAAACCTACGTACTGTTGCTTCAGGTATCTTTTGATCTGGGCGATATATGTTGCCTAGAGCAGAAAAATCCACCTTATCCCCTGATAATAGCATATTAGCGTAGGCATTTACTGTATTTTTGGCTCTGGTTGTACCAGCTTCCTGTTCTTCCCAGCCTTTTGCTGGATTTGTCTTAGAATACACATTATATGCGTGATTCGTTTCAAATTTTATAGAAGAAAATGAAGAACACCAGCCAACTCCACACGTTAATTTTACAAATGTACGTGTATTTCCGTTCCTATCTGTATAATCACTACGTGATATGCATTCTGACACATAGTCATCGTCTGTTATGCCCCAATCACCCGTGTCACACTCTTTCCAATAAAGATATTTCAGCTTTTTCTTATCTGCTTCAGCTTTTGTATAGATAGGATACATTGCTGTTTTATTTTTTATTCTTCTTTTAATTTTTATCATAGTACTAGAGTACTAGTTACCTATAGAAGTACTAGTTACCGATACTAGTACTAGTATATTATATATATAACTAGTACTTTAATCCATACTCTCTTTAGGTGCTTCGTAAATACCCATTTTTTGGGATATTATTTTAGTAATGATCTTGTATTCTGCGTCTAATATGTCTGATTGAGAGTCCATGCTGCGTTGAATCTCTTGAAATTCCTCCTCTGTCATTTCTTTAGGCTCCCACTCACCTGTGAACATATTAAATATCTCGTAGATTCTTTTTGACTTCATGCATTGCTTTAAGTTAAAGGGTATAGGTACTATTATACAAACGATTAAATCAACAAGTTTGTTCCACATACTCTTTTAGAAATTAGTTGTAGAATGCGTGTGAGAGGTTTCTACGTTACCGTACCCCCTTGTTTCAAGGGTGCAAGGGGCAAACTACGTTGAGTTGAATGAACTCGTTGAGTTAAGTTAACTTAGTTGAGGCTTCGCAAGTTACTAAGTTAACTTAACCCAGTATCATTCACCCGCCCCTGTTGCAGAGGGACACCTGCCCCTGTGCTACGCACAGCCGTGTCCACTCGCAACATAACGTATCTATGAGACCTTCAGTCTCTATTAGCTTAGTTCCTAAGCTTCCTCTATCTCTAGTATATTGTAATCCTTACAGTATACGTTGAGTAGTTAACTAAATCACAGGAGTAATCTTATGAAATCTTATTTAATAAATATACTTGAAAATGCTATCTATAACGCTTTGGTTAGATACCAGACTCATTGTCTTGATAACATCGGAGAGGTCTTTGAAAAGACAACAGATGCAATGACTGATTGTTTACCTACCATTATGAAATCCGTTGAAGATATGATTAACTCTTCTAGTTTATCAGAAGAGGATGTTCCAGAATGGACTATCCCATCAGATCCAGACGCAACGGAAGAGATTGTTAATCATAGTGAAGAGAATGGTGTTCCATTACCTTTCTAGCCCACCTAATTTATATACCCCTAGTAGTCTCGCTACTAGGGGTTTTCCTTTATCTCTGATATAAAAAGGAGTAATCAAATGAGAGTATGTCCATTTACTGGAGAACTATACCAAGGAGAGATTGTTAAATCAACTTGTGATAGTTGTGATAATTCTACCACTTATGAGGAGTGTGCTTACGGAACAGATGTGTTAGTATTATGCAAAGAGTGTTCTTCAGACTGTAGCTATACAGCAGAAGATATTGAATCATTAGTCTAATCATTTGGGTGTTGGGAGCTTTGCTCCTTGCACCCTTTTTACAAGGGGGCTAGTCACTAACAACAACAACAATTAAAACAACTAGAGAACTACTCGCTACGCTCATAGTTCCTCCTCTATGTATAATAAATAAAGGAGTACAATATGTATAGTTTTGAAGAGTTTGTAGATAAATATGGAGAAAAGATAGATATAGAGTTAAGTGAGAATGGTGCTGATAGAGAGATGGATTTTGATAGAGAGAAAGAATATTTGGTAAGATATGATAGATATTTGATGAAAGATAAATGTTTTGATATATATGATTGGATTGATAAATATGGAGAAGATTTGATAAATGATGTAAGTAGGATTAATAGTTGAAAAATAGCACCTAGTAGCTGATGTATATCTAGCTACTAGGTGCTTCCTTTATTTGTGTTATTAATAACTAACATAGGAGTTCTTATGAATAAGCATATTCAAAATACTGGATATTTTCTCGTAGGTAGTGCTGTTATTACAGCAATGGCTTGTAAAACTGTCTTCACGTATGCCAAAACAGGTGTTGAAACCTGTATAGAAGTTGGCAAACGTGCTAATTGCACAGAGCCATTGCATGAGCATCATGACGGATGTCCTGCTTGTGACGTGTAATATGTTAATAGAGGCTAGTACTAGTACTAGCCTCTTCCTTTATTTCTGATAATGTAAATATTGCCCTAAGATGGTTCATAAGTCTATCTGGTATACAAACCTTCTCGTGTAGTAATACATAGAGTTGTCCAGATTAGCGGAAGTGTATTACTGCATCACATCAGATTCAGAGTCAATCAGATTCAGAGTCAGATGTTGGGATTAATCAACCCATTAGGGCATATATTTATTTAGAGGCTAGAGTTAAAACACTAGCCTCTTCCTTTATCTGTGATAATATTTAACTAATATGGAGGACATATGTCTAAAGAAAAGAAAAATAATACTGTAACTAAAGTAATCTCTTCTAATGATAAAATGAAAATGGTTGTTGTTCAAACTACTGTTCCTAATAAAAAGAACCGTAAAGGGCAACCTTTCAAAACATCTGTGACTAAACACATAAAAAAGTAACTAAAAGCTAGAGCTGGTGTATTCCAGCCCTAGCTTTTTCCTTTATTTCTGGTATATTTTGTTAACTAGTTAACCATAGGAGTTTGATATGACTGTTCAGCTACATTCTGTAACAGATAGCTTCTGGAACTTCGTTACGGAGTTTGGTTCTATTATATCTATTGATAGAATAGATTACCCTACCCAGATGCTAGCTCACGAAAGAGCACTTGAGAATATAAGAGATTGAGATTTCTCATTAATTGCCCCTCGCACACAGCGGGGGGTCGTTAAACATTTATAACAAGCTACGGAAAGTTGTTCTTTCCATAATCTCTTCTTCGCAAGATAAGAAGATACAAAACTGGAGGCAGTCTTAGGACTGCTTCCTTTATTTCTGGTATAGCAACCACGCTATATCAAACCCTAACACAGGAGTTATAGTTATGACTATAAAACTAAAGAAAGCAATTGCTTCATATTTTGAGGGACTTACACCATCAAACATCTGGTTTGGTAGAAGTAAGAAAACTGAATCTGGAGACTGGATCAATGAATCTATTAACGTAGAAGATATTAACACATCTGATGCAGATTGGATAGTTAATATGTTCGTTCGCACTTCCGAGTGTGACGTTGATGAGTTCAATGAGACAGTTGAGGAGCTATCGGAGTTAAAGTGTCGTTTAGACGCTGATACGGCTCATGAGTGTAAAGACGATGTAGTTCGCTACATGGTTCGGAGACGCTTACCAGCCGTTTCTAATAGCTAGTTCAGACTAGTAATCTTGGGGGCATCATTTATGGTGTCCCCAGACTCATTAAAAGAATGTGAGTCCTTTGGACTCTCGTTAATATAGTTAATTCAACACAACATAGTTTCCCCCTTTGCTACGGGAACTTAACAACAAGAAAGGATAATCTTTTCGAAGAAGAACTAAAACATCCAACAAGTATAGAGGTACAACAAGTTATTGAGTGGATCAGTAAGTTAAAGGCTAAAGACGATTATGTAAGAGGATTTGAAGACGCTAGATCAGAGGCTGTTAGTATTCTTATTGGTGCAATACAAGAACTTGAATACCTTCAAGATGCTGTTTATGATAATGAATTTTTATACTATCTATAGGAGGATATTATGACTAAGTATATTGTATTATTAATAGGTTGCATAGAGTGTGGTGTCCCATCATACCCTATTGCAGTAACAGAAACAAAAGAACAAGCAGAAATTATTGTGAATCAACAAGAAAGTACATGGGAATTGTACGGTGGAGATGGATATTATGACATCTGGGAGGTGAGTCACATACCAAAAGGAAATGAGTTATTAACTAATTCTAGTTAAACTTCTTCCTCTATTTTTGCATTAAATTTGTATAGAGTCAATGTGAGTCTGAATAATGTCATAAGCTGGGCATAAAGACCACAATAACTAGACGGACTATGGTGTCTGTAACAAATCATTGATGCTCAAATGAGTAAGGTGTGCTAGTTAAGTTGTGAAGAATGGAATAAAAGCTAACAGGCTTAATACCATCATTCTTATGCAGGTGGGTTGACGAACCCAATCGTTAGAGTCCTGTCATTAACTCTGTACAACTAAAGGAACAATTAAATGAAAGTAAATTACCAATCAAAATATATAGGTATTGATACAATACTTACCTATTTAAATAAAGAACTTAAAAGAGTTAGAGCTAAAATAGATGAAATATACGAATTATATCAAAATGACCCAGACACACATGGAGTAGAAGTATATGAATGCGATGATTATATTGAATATTGCGGTATATCTCGTTATCTTCATAAACTCATAAAGAAAGTTGAAGAAGGATCTATATGACTTACAACAAACAAATCATCAAAAGAATCGAAGAAAGACTTGAGCATGGTAAAAAAGAATATCCTGACGATCTAAATGTTCATGATGGAAGAAACTGGCTCAAAGAAACAGTTGAAGAGCTACTTGATTCTCTAGTATATGTAACAGCATTTGCTATACAACTAGAAGAAACAACAAGAAGAAAAAACAATCCACATAGATTTTCTTGTGTAAAATGCGGTAACGGATTTGCACAAGCTAAAGATTCTGAATTATGTATATATTGTTATAAAAAAATATACAATACATAGGGTAGTTACGGCTAAAACCACCATTCGTAACCAGCGTGGTCTACCTTATTATCTATACACTAGCTTACATTAACAAGCAAAGCTCGAGCACGCCGACTAAGGGTTGTAAGTTAGTGTAAATTAGCTTATCATATCTCCTGCGACTCATCGATTGTATTCAACATGAGCGTATACAGTTAAGATTAAATGATAAGCTATATAAGTGCAGATGTTTAGAACCACAAGTGTCACGTAAAAGCTGTTACAATACCAGCGTGGGGCAACAGCACATCTGCACAAATTGTTATAACAGACGCTGGGATGGACTATGAATAAGGTAGTTGAGAACCTTGAAACATGGATAACATAAGAGATTCGCCATGAACATCCCAGAAGATTTATTGATAGTTATTTTTTTTAGAGTTAAATTAGTATATAGGGGAAGTGGGTCTTTTTTCAATTATCAACTCCTTTGATATGGTTAAAACCTGCTTCCTCTATTTCTGCATTCTAACAAAACTATGGAGTTGTATATGAAATGTTATTATCATCCCGATATAACTCTACAACACCAAGAAGTATCATATCGGGATTACACACAGCCTCAGGATGATGTACTGGGGGAATCAAGAAACAAAATTCAAGATGTTCTGTATTGCCCTGCGTGTTTTGAAGAACATGCAGATAAAGGTAAGCCAATGGAACAAAATTTGGTAGCAGACCATTTTGAATATACTATTACACCTGATGAATTAAGACAGATTGAATCAGATATTGAAACAAATATTGAAAATCAGGTTAATGAAAGGATGACATGATGAATAAACTGTCATTTGTAGGACAACTTAGTAAAACATTAGGTTATGTTGCTTTTGCATTAAACAATGTAATCCGTTTTGCAGGTAGTACTACACAACGTATTACAGATAGAATAACAAGTATCGATAGATATAATATAGAAATACTTGTTAACGGAGCTACTATGGTAGAGCATAAGAATCAATCAGCTGCACAATTATCTAGATTGTTAACAACAATGGATAACTTTGGTGTTACTGAGGTAATTATAACAAAAAAGATAAAGGCTGATGATGTTTCAAGTAATACAAAAGTCAAAGACTGATGCAAAAACACGGATTTGGAAAAGTGACCTATATAAAAAAACATGGGAAGAAGTTTACGCTGATATTGATAAAAAAAACGACACAGGATACTATAAAGGTCAAAAAATAACATACTATTCTAAAATACAAGACAAAAAAGAGCTAACAGAAGTGATCCCAAAATTCTATGAAAGAAATATGGGTACATTTAAAACACTAGATATAGCTAAGTCTGTAGTAGAAAAGTGTAATCTTGGGTTCCCTAGTATGGAACATGAGATAGTTGAAAAATAACTCAACGGGGAAGACATTAGATTAAACAGTTAAGGAATTTTCTGTTTTCGACCTCTTCCCCTGCGAGTAAAACAAAGGAGTTAACATGAAAAATATATCTTCAACACGTGAACTATTTATTAAAATACAAAAATTTTTAGATAGTTTAGGTTCAGGTAAACCATTTAGTGTAAAATACGCAAAAGAGCTAAGTAACGATATATCAGTACTTAGAGGAATGGTTGATGAAGAAGTAGCTAGTTATCAACAAGAACATGAGTAAGAAAATAAGAGCAATATCATTTGATAATGCTAGAGAAATAAATACATTGGTATCAGTATTAAAAAGAGCTTCTAGTGCAATAGAACAAAAATATTATACTGAAGACGAAAGAATACAGATCAAAAAACTATTATCTGTAACATTAGAAGTTCAACAAATGTTTTTCGAAGGAGAAAAAGATGCCATTAATAAGTAACTGTTGTGGTGCAGAAGATGTGTCCCCTTTTGGAGATGCATCTTATAGTGATATGAAAGTATGCCCAGATTGCAAAGAACATTGTGTCTTTGAATGCTATGAGCATAATCCAGTATATCAACAACCAGAACCAGAAAATAACGTACAAGAAGCATACTATTGCGATGAATGTGGTGAAGGACTACCACTTTTAGAGCAAGATATTATGCTTGAGGCAAAGGAGGAATAATGCCTGATTTTATTGACACAATGATGTATGTTGGTGAAACACCTTGGCACAAAGAGGGTGTCAAGTTAGAAAGACCACCAACAATCAACGAAGCACTTAACCACTCAGGATTGATGTGGGAAGTGCAAAAAAGACCTACATATTACAATCTTAATCCAAGTATATATGGTTCTAATTCATCAAATAACGAATCAGAAGAAGGATTTGGGAATGTAAGTACTGGACATTTTGTAACAGTACGTACAGATACACAACAAGTATTGGGACATGTATCTGGTAGGTATGAAGTATTACAGAATCGTGAAGCTTTTGAACCATTTGAACCGATGTTAGATATGGGATTTACCCTAGAAACAGCAGGTGCAGTACAAGATGGTAAAAAGATATGGGTACTTGCAAAAGCACCTGAATCTTCAATGGTTGGAAATGATGTAATAGACCAATATGTATTATTATATACATCTCACGATGGTTCAGCTGGTAGTACATTTAGACCTACAGCTGTAAGAGTTGTGTGTTATAATACACTTGAATTAGCACTTTCTAGAGAAAGTAAATGGAACTATAAATTAAAACATACTAGTAGTATTAGAGATAGAGTAAAGAATCTCACTAGTATTATAGAAAGATCCAATGGTGACTTTAGAACTGCTATAGATGATATGAATAGGTTTCAAGATAGATATATTAACGAAGATGAGTTAAAATTATATCTAGAAACAGTCATACCATTTCTAAAGAATAGGCACAAAGAAAGTATTCCAGAAATGGGTATCTTTGTTCGCAACACAGCAAAACCTGTGTACGATAAAATTGTAGATAACTTCTACAATGGAAGAGGAAACAATGGTGAAACATTGTGGGATGCTTATAATGCTATTACTGAATATTATACTCATGATAAAGAATATAAAGACTGGGTAAAACAAACACAGTTTGGTAAACCATATGATTATAAAGTAAAAGCATTTAAAGTTGCTAAAATGATTGCAAATGTTGATATGGAAGATATTACTATCAACTAACTGCATCCTCTATTTATGGGGGAAAACTTAATAATATCTTATAGTAATTATTGAGTGCCTCAGAGAAGTGGCTGGTGGTTGTCTGCAGCACAAACCTAACAAAACACTCCCCATAATAACTTAAACAAAAAAAGGAACAAATATGAAAAATAAAGTATTTGAGACACTAAGTAAAATAAATGTTAATGATATGACAGAAAAGAAAGGTCGTTTTACGTACCTATCTTGGTCAGACGCAGTTAACGCAGTTAAAAATGAGTTTCCAGATACTACATGGAAAAATCATGAGTTTGTTATAGAACATAAAGAAGGTAAATATACAATACCTTATATGTTAGACCCTATAACAGGACATGGTTTTGTAAAATGTACAGTAACTATTGAAGGGCAAGAACATGAACACACACACCCTATACTTAATCATTTAAACAAGCCTATTGCTAAACCTGATGCATTTGCTATTAATACAGCACAGCAGCGTTGTTTAGCTAAATGCCTTAGTTTACATGGTTTAGGGTTATATATCTATCAAGGCGAAGATCTTCCAGTTCTTACTAAAGAAGAAGAAGACCAGCAAGAAATAGATAAGGTTTATGATAGACCAGAAACATTGTTAAATGGTAAAACACCTGTAGAAGGTGGCATTACAGTCGATCAAAATGTTAAACTAGACAGATTATCACGTGACCCTGCATTAAAAGGAACAGATACACAGTCAGTTATTAAAACATATATCGACACAATGCCAACTAAAGAAAGTGCTGACAGAGCAATAACTAAATTACAAAACAAAATAAAGGAAGCTAAGAAATGAGATTAGGAACTACAAATAACAGTACCTCTAACACTTCGAGTGGTGGAGGTTACAGAACTGTAGAAAAAGTTAAACATGTTACTATAAGATACGATGAGAAACCAGCAAAGTACATGAAATATAATAGTGATGTATGCTTAGATGTAACATTCACTAGGACACGTAAAGATGGTGAACCTTACGATAAAACATTTACTATATCTGGTAATTTTAATCGTGAAAAGAAAACTTGGGGTTCAGCATTTAAGGTACAGCGTTTCTTTGAAGTATGTGATGTAGACACTAAAGACATAAATGATGACTGGAGTATACCAGACTCTTGGCTAGATATGGTAGTAGGTAAAGAATTTTCTTTTATCTCTTATCCATCTACTAGAAAGAAAGAAGATGGTAGTCCATATTGGAATGATTATGATTTAGTAATGCATCCTAACAAAGGTTCAGACGCACACAAATCTGAATTTATGAAATCTGTTAATGACGGATGGGTAAAAGATTACTCAACTAATAGTGCATTAGGAGATTTCGAAGCTGGTTCTGGTAAAGTAGACCTTAATTCTGAGGAACTTTCTTTATAGTGTCAGTACCAACTATTAATCATATTCTGAAGAAATGGTTACGCAGAAGATTAGATCAGGGAAATTTCGTAGTCGCATCTCACGAAATTGAAACTGATTTACCTGCTTATGGTAGAGAATACTGGGGGAGACAACATACCCCCAGTACCTACTCTAGAGCATGGCGTGATTTTAAATCAGGAGATGATATGATAGACATAGATGTAATAAGTATCGAACCAATAAAAAATGAAAGCAAACAAACATCATGGATACTAAAGACTGGTATTTAGAATACGCAGTTGGCAGCATATCTAACAGAATGAATATCTGTAGAGTTGACGAGTTTAGTGATATTGTTAAAAAGAATTTTGGTCAAGAGATATACAACAGTATGTTTCTATATAATCACGATATTATAGACCACGTTAACAAAACAGGTAGTGTTTCAGAGTTTAACGGTGAACAAGCAATAGATAAAATAGTTCTAGATATTGACCTAGTAGGAGAAAAGTCTGGAGACAAAACAAAAGATAAACTATTAGAATTAGTAGATGTTATGAATGGCAAAGGCATTGGTAACGAACTAATACAATTATGGTTTTCAGGTTCTGGATTTCACATCCACATACCAAATATCTATGGTTTTGAACCATCAAATAACATAGCTAAGATAGTAAGAGCTACTTTACAAAGAGATTTTGGAAACTATATAGATATGATCTATGATAGTAGAAGATTAATACGCTCTGGGTATTCATGTAACAAAAAAACTAGTTGTTATAAGATACCCTTATCTCTGCAAGAAGTCGAGCTTTGGGACTATGATAGCATAAAGGACTTCGCTAAAAAGATCCGAAATGACTGGATACCCCCAAAGTTCGATGCAGATAAAGACTACAAGCTAAACGACTTTGAACCAATGGACATAAGTCGTAAAAACTCGAATGAACATCGTAAGATATTCGAAAATCGTAGAGGAATTACAACCAGATGGATAACATGTGCACAACACATTTATAATGATGGTGAAGTTCCAAACATGAGACACAAGAATCTACTAAGAGTAGTTAGTTTGTGGATAAGACATTATGGATTTGATAAAATAGCCTGTGATAACCTCGCAAGAGCATATATGTCAAAAATGAATAATCCACTACCAGCTGACGAAGTTAGTAGACTTGTTGCTGACGCATATAAAATAGGTGGCTATAAATATGGATGCGATGATGAAATACTAAGCCAATATTGTGATAGTAAATGCACTTTATTTAGATTTAAGAATCTAGATGAAGAAAGCAAAGTACTAAACTCCGATGAAATGGTTGATATGTTAGTAAACTACTTAAATACAGATTTCTCTGATAAGTCATTTAATTTAAAGGATATATTCCCTTTTATGCAAAATGACTTCTTATTTAGAGGTGGTGAACTAGCAATGTTAATAGGAGACACAAAACTTGGTAAAACTGCATTCTGGCAATACATAATAGCTAATCTACCAAAAGTAAGCACCTTATTCTTATCATTAGAAGTGGATAAAGAAAAGATCACTAGAAGATTTATTCAACAAACACTTAAAATGAATAAAGAAGAAGTGGAAAAATTACTAAAAGAACGAGACTCATATGTAATTAACAAAGCTAAAGAAGTTATGAGCAATATAAGCCTCACAACTGCTGCAGAAGCACCTGATATAACACAGTATTCTGAACTCATTGAGAAAAGTAATGCTAAAATAGTCGTTGTAGATACAATTGATAGAGTGAAAGCTAGGTACGCTAAGAATGACCTACTTCAAAAACAAAACTATATCATAAACGAACTAAAAGACCTAGCAATGAAAGAAGAAGTTATTATATTAGGAGTATCACATATATCAAAAGGAGCATCTTTTAGATTAAAAGAAGGCGAACGATTAGATATACATAGTGGTAAAGGCAGTAGTGATATGGAGCAAAAAGCTGATACAATAATTAGCTTTGAAGGTGATAGAAACATGAGCAGCAAACGTAGAGTAGAAGCGTTAGGTGCTCGTGATAATACACCATTCGAATTACTAGTTAACTTCGATTGGAAGACTTTTACATTTAGTAAAAGAACATAACAATGATAGGGCACTTATTCCTTTATTTGTGCCCTATTACACATACTAAAGGACTTATTATGGGTAAAATAATAATCAACATAAAAGAAGACAAACTGTATAGCGTAGAAGGCATAGACACCGAAGTTGAAATAAGAGATAACGAACAAACACATTACATGATATTTAGAAAGCAGGAAGAAATATATGAAAGAGGCAAAGCAGATAACTATTTTCGGGATACCGATCATCAAATTTCTATGGAGAAAAGATCCTGAATACCACAGTTTTAAGATAATTTTAATAAGAACATTTTTAGTAGGATGTGGATATGCATTACACGAAGAAGCAGAGCATATACACATAAGTATAGGTATAACAAGACTAGAGCTTTTCTGGAGTTTTAGTATAAAGAAAAGGTGGTTAATGTGAATAAAGATGAAAAACTATTTGCAGAAGAATGTATACAGCTACAGCAAAGAGTTGCTAATATATTAAATAGTTATGTAGATAAATCTAAAATACTTAATGAATCAGAAATGATGGGAGTAATTATAACAGTATTAGCAGATACTTTATGTAATACATTTACATTTAATAAAAGAAGTAAAAAAGAAGTTATGAAGTTCTTCGAGTCTAGACTTGACCATAATTACAATTATAATGAAAAGGAAGTAGGAGAAGCATGAAGAACTTAACAGATAAATGGAATAAAATTGCAGCAGACCAGCTGCTTGGTAAACAAATAGTAAAAGTAGAATATATGTCATCAAAAGAATGTGAATTACATGGCTGGTATAATAGACCAGTAATGTTTCAATTAGATGATGGCAATTGGATATATCCATCTCAAGATGATGAAGGTAATAATGGAGGAGCATTATTTACTAATGATAAGAAAGAATGGGTTTTACCCGTTCTTAGTATAGGAGATTAATATGGCTAAAAATGAATGGAATGTAGTACTTAGAAAAGGCGGTAATGAAATGCACGTAGCAAATGGTTATCAATCTATATTTATAGGAGAAACTGATGAGTACGTACCTAAAGAATCTATGAAAAGAACTAGGACTATATCTTATATTATAAAAGATGCTTTAAATAATAAAAATCCATATCCATATGAAAATGAGGATATAAAATGAGTGGAAAAGCACCTAAACAAAAAGGTAACAGAATAGAACGTGAGTGTGTGAATCAAGCTAAAGAATTTGGCTTTAAATCTAAACGAGCGTGGGGTTCTGATGGCAGGTCACTCGGATGGCACGAAGAAGTAGACATGACAATTACTATAGGAGATAGTCTAAAACACGACTTATTCAAGTTTCAAGTCAAAGGTCGTAAAAAGATTGGAGACCTATATAAACCTTGTGACGAAGTATATGGACAAATAATCAAAGAAGATCGTAAAGACGCTTTAGTTACTATACGATACAAAGACTTGTTAACGCTCTTTAAGAGAATAACAGGATAACTTTAACTAATAAACTAACGAAAGGACTGTTTCGTATGTGGTTTATAAAGTTAAGGCTGATAATAAAGGGGTGTTGGTTGGCGTTAGCACCCCTTTTAAACAAGGAGTTTAAATGGATAACAACACAAAACTAGAAATTCAACGATTATTAGACGAACTAAAGAAAAATATAGAAAAACTAGAGGAAGTTATAGATGAGTCGTATGATACAGGAGTTTTTGGAAAAGACTACTAATAAAGTAATACCTAAAAAACAAAATAAACAAAAAGCTGGTTTATCTAATAAAGCAGATAGAACAATTAAATATTGTGAAAATTGCTCATATTGCTGGGAACCAGAATATAATGCAACTAGACAAAAGTCAAAATGTATAATATTATACTATGAAGACTTTCCAAATTACAAAAAACCAAGAGGGGAGTGTCCTAAATGCGTAAACTTACGAAAGAGGAATACGAAGATAAGCTAAATATTGCAATAAACGGATTTGATGATATTATTACTATTCATAGTGATAGCGGTACTCTTAAAAAGATAGCTAAGCTAACATTAGAAAAAATAATAGAAAGGGAAATTAAATGATTAACATAGATAAAATAATAAAAGATATATTAGAAAGATATAGAGGCATAAATCTTAATTATGACGCTGTTATACAAAAGTTAACCTATGAACTATCTACTGCTGTATTAGAAGAATATGGTAAAGAAATAAATAAACAAAGTGATAGAACACTTAAAATGTTAAAAGATACATTTGAAGAATCTAAATTTGCCATTCAGGCATCTGATAATGAGGAGGAAGAATGAACATAAAACATAAACTAATAAATCTAATAGATAAACTAGAAAAATCTATAGGAGAAAACAGTCGAAGCGTTTGGATGCATGATTTAAGTGATACAGTCTATGCAAGTTTTTCAGAACCTACTGATTATCACTTAATTGATAGCGAAGGTAAAGTTGAAGTAGTTGAATACAAAGGCTGGTCAAAAGAATTTGACAACTTAAAAGAAACAATATATAACATGGAGGCACAATGAATAAAAAACAAATCAAAGAAGTCTTTAAAAACTATAAAGTGCAGCTAGGTGCTGGTGCTTTAGAAGTTCTTGAAGATGAATTAGCCCGTTAT
>CETC01034394.1_pt1 | contig 24529 bp, 43 predicted proteins | sample 326911 | NCBI WGS metagenome assembly CETC01 (sample SAMEA2622694, study PRJEB7988) | marine metagenome | isolation source: saline water (ENVO:00002010), including | reverse complement strand
CATACTGATACAGATAAGTCGGCAGAAATTAGATTAGTAAAAGATGCAGATAATGTTGATGATGGAGAAAATTTAGGTTTAATAAGTTTTTATGGAGATAATGATGCTGGTACGCCTGAAGTAATAAATTACGCAAGTGTTTTAGCTGAAGCGGCTGACATGACGGATGGACAAGAAGCAGGTAAATTAACTTTAAATGTTGCTGCTTTTGACGGCGTTTTAACACAAGGTATTTTAATAGATGGAGATACTAATACAAATGATGAGGTTGATGTTACAATAGGAAGCGGAGAAACTAGCGTAACAACAATAGCAGGATCGCTTCATATAGGTGTTGCTCCATCAACATTTGCAGTTCTTGACGTTCTAGGTCGTTTACAAGTAGCAAACCAACCTAATATAACTGGTGTTGGAACTATAACTTCTGGAGAATGGAGAGGAACAGCTATAGCTAGTGCTTATTTAGACGCTGATACTGCGCATTACTCAGCTCAAAAACAATTAACTTATTACATGTTTAAAGACAGTCTTGATGCAGACAAACACTATGTAGGATTACAGGAAGCCGATGCTGAGTCAGAAAATTCAACTAATAAAAACCTACCTATGTTAGCCCCTTTTGCTGGCAAACTACTAAAAGTATTTCTTAGAGCAACTAGCGATATAAGTGCTCGTACTTTAACATGGACATTAGAAACGCAAGCTACTGGCTCTAACACAGGGGCAGCACCCTCAGTGGTTGGCACAAAGGCTGGCGCGGGTTGTACTCGTCAAACTATGACAACATATGATTTTACAACAGGAGTAACTGGCGACAACATAATAGACGCTGGCGATACAGTTCAATTAGCAGTTGAAAGTGATAGTTCTATTTCAGATACTACATATTATATAACTTGCTTATGGGAGTGGGATTTAAGTTAACTTTAAATAAAAAATTATGCCTTTAATAAAAGATAAATACGGAGCAAAAGGTGTTCGGCAAAGACCGAAATATGTTACTAGAAAAGAAAATAGGGCCGCTATGGAACAAGCCCCTACAGGTTTAAACGAACAGCAAAAAAGAGAAATAGAAAAAAATACATATAGATCAGACGTTAGTAACAGGAATGAGGTTTCTCAAAGAGCTGTTGCAACAACACCTTCTGTTACAGGCGCAAGCCCTGTACAAAGCACTAGCGGTGTAAATAGCGTTATTGTTTCAACTGGAAATACAGCGCAAAATTTATGTTTTTTAAGTCAGGGTTCTACGCTAAATAACATATTAATACAAAACACGTCTAGCGCTTCATCTAGATTTGTTAGTATACATTGGAGCTCTGGTAGTCAAGACAATATTTCTTTTACTGTTACTTCTGGTATTATCACTGCCACAGCTGGTGGATCATCTACTTGTTTATTTGCAGGTAACATACCACCTTTAACAGGTCTTGACTTATCACATATTGTAAGCACATTGTTTAATAAAGTAAACAAAGAAATAACTTTATATATAGCTGCGTCTGGAGCTAGCATACATGCAACACATAGTATTACTAATGAGTAGTAAGACAGACATGTTTTGTGTGCCTATTTGGTTGTCTAAATGGACATTTAAAGATCAAAAAAATAGAGAATATGTGCTGGACAACTACATAGTCAAAGGTTATAATAAAGGCGCTATATTTACTAATAAAAGCATTGTTAATAAAGCAGTTAATAAATTAATTGGTGCACGCTCAAAGAAGAAGCTTGTTGCCGTAAATTTAACACTAATAAGTCAACACGGCTATGGTGTTGATGATAATTAAAAAAAATAACAATGTCTTTAAACGATCAAATTAGGGAGTATTTACTACAAAATCCTCACTTAATGCGTAGCAAATACGCAGACACAGCCAAAAAATTTGGAACCAATTACGAGCAAATTAGAACACTTGCACGAAGATTAAGAGAAAAAAATCCTGATGTAGAGCCAAAAGAAAAAGAAGTTATAAATTTTCAAGAAACTAAAAATGATGCTGTATTAACAGCTGAAAATTGCACAAGGGTAAAATCATTAGAAGATTTGCTTTCAGCATGTGAAGTAGACTTAGACATGTGGGATGTTGAAAAGTACGATATAGGGACTTACGAGGTTACTGGTTTTGACAATGACAGAAAACCAATTACTGTTACCATGTATAGAACCAAAGCTTGGTTAAAAAAAATACAACCTCAATTAAACGTAAAAAAAATAAAAGAGGAACTTATAGAAGACTTACGTAATTTATCGCCAAAGGTTTCTAAAATAAAAAGAGAAAGACCTGATGATAGAAAAGATTTACATTTATTAGAAATATCCGCGTTTGATTTACATCTGGGTAAAATTGGTATAAAAGGTGATGAGTATAGTTTAGAGATAGCCGAAAAGCGTCTTTTAAGCGCTATAGATCACTTATTATACAGGGCTCAAGGGTATTACATAGATAAGATACTTTTTATTGTAGGACACGATTTATTGAATTCTGATGGTGATTGGCCTATTCCTTCAACCACAAAAGGCACTCCACAGTTTAACAGCAACTATCACATAGACATGTACAGACATGCGCGTAAACTTATGATAAAAGCAATTGATACGCTATCTGAGATAGCTGATGTACATGTAATGGTAATACCAGGTAATCACGATAGGGAATCTGTTATGCATTTGGGTGATACGTTGCAACTATATTATGAAAATAATAAAAATGTAAAAGTAGATAATAATGATTGTTTAATGAAAGCTTTGCCGTATGGAAATAATCTTATTATATCTGATCACGGCGATGGTCCAAAAACTAATGATTTGCCAGGTATTATAGCGCAAAGATTTAAAAATTTATGGAGTGACACTGTATACGTAGAGGTACATAGAGGTCATTATCATACAAACAAAGCTATGAAGTTGCAAGCTATAGAAGAACTAAACGGAATTACTGTAAGGAATTTATCTTCTATGTCAGCAACAGATTATTGGCATGATAGCAGAGGTTTTATAGGCAATATAAAAAAGGCTCAAGCCTTTATATATAATAGACAAAATGGTTTACAGGGTATACTAAATTACAACGTTAGCGTTTAGCTATACATACCAAACGCCATAAACTTTTATTTTATTATAAGGCGTGCACATCAACACTTTCTTTTTTATTTCTGGTCCTTGCCTTTTTTCTTTTGACCAGTACTTTGGGTTTTTGCTTCCTAGCTTCCTTTTTTTGGGCATAATTTTCTAGATTTGTTATTAATTTTTTGTTTGGATTTTGATCTGTAGTTGCATATAAAAACAAATATATCAAAACTATTATTGTTATTACTGTTATTGCCATAGTTATTAATTAAGTGACATTTTTAAAAGAAGCAAATAGCCTATTAAGTCGTCTATTGAATCTTCTGTTTGATCATTTATACCTTTATTTTTTATTCTTGCTAATTTATCGTCAATTCTAGCACATATAGCTTCTGTTGAATTTAACTTACTAAAAATATTACTAGGATTTAAAGCTGTATTGCCATATGCTTTGTTTTTTTCTTTCAATAAATTTATAACTTGACTAGACACCTTTTCTAGGTGCCAGTCAAATTTGTATTTTATTTTATCTTCTTGTAGAGGATACGTAGAATCTGTATTTCTACCGACCTCATAATAATATTTACTGTGTTCTGTCATTAGTCTAATTTAGTTTTAAAGTGGTCAATTATTTTATTCATTTGTCTTTTGTAGAACAAATCAAATTCTACATATTCCATTTCTCCTGTGTCCCCATTTAAAGTTTTTGGTTGTGTTTTTTCCCACAACTTGTACAACACACCACGCATTCTTTGACTTGGTGTTTTTTCGCTGAATTCTGCATTAGAACTTGCTTTCTCAACTGCATCTATTTGATCTTGATTAATATGATTAGCCGATATTAATACATAACCTGGTTTTTTGATTAACCCAAAAAGATTAACCATAGTTTCATGTGCTAGCTCAGGAGTACCTACATAGATACGTAGGCTCCCGTCTGCTAGGGTACTAACTTTGTCAATACCACCTTCAAATACTACTGAATTCTTCATAATATGTCTTCATTCATTATATATATAGTTCTTTCTGATTTTTTGTCTAGATAATCAAATCCTTGGCCTGGCCAGTAATTGTTATCTACACAATATTTATATACTTCTAAATCTCTGTTGTATAGTTCTCTGCCCCTATCAATAAGATCGTCTCCTAATTGTACAATACTAATATTGTAGGGCTTCGTTTTTTCTACAGCTACAATGTAATATTCATCTGCTTTCACTGCGTCCATGTAAAAAGCTGCTTGTTTATAATACTTGAACTTTTTAATAGAATTTGCAAAACCGTAATATGATGTATCTTTAGTAGTTTTTAAATCTACTATAATATTATTTTTATCGTCATAAACATCTAACATACCTTTGCAATTTACATCATATTCTTCATTATTCCAAACAACTATGCGTTCTTTTACGCCATTTGATAATAATTGTACAGCATCACCATCTTGAAATAATTTGCTTGTTATCTCCTGTATAGTATTATGATCTTCTTGTGATAATACAGTTTTGAACATGTGTTTGTTAGTAAATGCTTCAAAATCTTGTTTACCTTGTTTCGTTCTTTTGTCAAATTTAGGCATAACTATATAATGTTTGTCGTATTCTTCAGGTTGTAAAACCTGCATATGTAAAGCAGATCCAAACTTCATAGCTGCAGAAGCGGGTTGCGGGTTTTCCATCATGTATTTAAAATATTCTGGTGATTTACCAGTAAGATTGTTTAACATACTATTTGTAACATAATCTGTATCAATATAATAGTTGTCGTGTGTAATTTGGTGGTTATTTATTGTTTTCATTTATTTTACTTTTAATACATCAAGACCCTACCGAAGTAGGGCCCTAATGAATCAAAACAAAAACCATGTAAACATGGACAAGAAAGTTCTACAAAAGTAGTAAATTAATCTTTTGCTCCCGTATCTTTCTCTTGTTTGTTTTGAATTTTCTTTTCTTGCTTTTCTTTGTTTTTGATGTCTTCTTCTAATTGTTTATCTAATTCTCCCATTCTTTTAAGAATATTTTCTGCTTCTGGTATTTGTAAACAATACTCATTAAGGCTACCTCTAAAACCTTTAATATCTTCTTTGCTAAATTTATCTTTAGCGTTGTAATCTTTATGAACCCATGTTAATAAGGCAACTTCATGTGATCTTAACGCATCTGACATTGCTTTTAATGTGTCACTAATAGGAACTTCTACTTTGTAGCTTTTGCCCATAATTTTAATTTTTTCTTTTTTCTTTTTTAAAGCCATATTTTGATTTATTTGTTTTCTGTATTTAATCTTTTACCATATCTTTCAGCAAATATTTTATCAATTGTAGGTACTGATAAATTTAACTTAAAAGCTGTTTCTTTAATAGATATTTCTTTTTTAAGAATATATTCTAAAACATAATTTTTTTCTTCTTCTGTTAAATCATGAAAGCTAGTGGTGTTTCTTTTTGGATTAACTTTTTTGTAAGGTCTAGTCATAATATTTTAATTTTTACACCTGAATTATTCTTATCATATTTATATTCTCCAAAGCTAGGTATTACACAATCACAATTATCATCTTCTATGTAATTGTATGTAACCATTAAATCTTGAACAGTTTGACAAGGATTTATATAATCAAATTTTCTTCTACTATTTCTTATAAATGTAAATTCTATTTTGTATGGCATTTCTTTGTCCTTAACTAATTCTAAAAACTTTTCTTTGTTGTTTATCCAATCAATTTTTGTTTTTTTTATGTAATTCATTACTGTTTTAGAATGAATTAAATACTTTCCAGTCCAACGTTTTCCGTTCTTACTAGATGGAACATTTCCTGCAATAAAAATTTCGTCCATCTTGCAAATATAATAATAAATTTGAGAGTTTCACCCTTGGATTAGACTTCCTAGGAGAATTCTCTAGGGATCTGTTATCTCTCTCATTTATATGTCTTTAGAACGGCATGTCTTCATCTTCTGTTATAGTTTGCATAGTATTATTAGCCTTGCTCCATTCAGAATGTTTTTTGCTAAATTCAGCCATCTGCTCATCAGTTAGAGTCTGGTTCATGTCGTTATTGTACGTACACTTACCTCCAACTTTAGAAGACCATCTGTATTTAACAGCTGTTCTAATTACTGGTTCTTCTGTTTCCTTATTAATACCTATGTATTCTTCTGATATAAAAGCTATCATTAAGTCTTGATGTATAGCTGCGTTCATAGCAGTGCTATCATCACTAAAGTCTTTTACACCTGCATTAATAAGAAAGTCTTTAATTTGTTTAGTTTTCCATTCTCTTGTAGATGGCTTGTCAGATTCTTTTACAACCCAAAATCTACACCTACCTATTTTTCCATTTGTACTCTTTACAGTGTATTGTATAAATGGTGATCCATTATAATTTTCAAGATTGTCTGATGTTGTTAATCCTGTTATTTTACAATGATGCGCTCCAGGTGTTATGTATTCTACTTTTTCACCTTTAGCTTTTGTTGTTGTTGTTGTGTTTAAATTAAATGGTAATGAGCTCATATTATTTTTTGTTTACGATTTGAAATATTTTTAATAATTTTTCTCTTAAATCAATAATTTGCATTTTTAAATCTAAATTGCTACTTTTAAGCCTATTATTTTCTTCCTTTAGACTTTCTATTTTTTCATATTCATTATTATTCAGAATTGCTTCTGTAATACTGTTTTTTGGTATTGCACTTTCCATTATTTATTGTTTTTTATTTTCCAGTTTATATATTTAGTTAATGTATCTCCATCAAATATGATTTTATCTTTTTCTGGAGCGTAAGGATAGTCTTTGCCTTTCCATTGTTTAGTTTGTAACGTTTGTATTGGTAGTCTGTATAAAAATCTACCTATACCCCACTCTACACATGCACGTTTAAACGCATCTGATACATGACCTTTGTCTTTTTCTACTTTAGATTCTGATCCTGTGTCTGATTTCCACACCCATTGATGATATGCTACTTCAGATTCATTATCTTTTGCATCACAGCAAATACCTACTTTACAGAATAATAGTCCGTTTGCCTCATAAAATATACTTTGCCAATTTTCTGGACCACAGACCTCATCTAATATGTCCATGCAGTCTCTAGCGTCTATATACGCTACACAGGTTGTTTTTCCAAACTTAGTGGACTGTACGCGCCACTTGTATGGTAATTCTTTCTTTAAATCTTCTAAATTCATTTCGTTTGTTGTTTTTGTTTTGCTTTCTTTAATTTTCGCATAGCTGATGCAGCTACTACAAATTTTACAAATCTTCTTATCATTACAGGTTTACCTTTCAATATCAAAGTAAGAGCAATTTCTTTGAATGTTAAAATTAAAACTTGTTTGACAACTCTTTTGTTAATTCCTAAATCATAAGCTATCTCATTAATAATAGATCTAATCTTTGATTTGCTTCGCTTTTTCTTATCCATGCAAGAGCAAATATACTATTTTATTCTTTATCATTTTTCATTTGAACAGCTAAATATATAGGCAATACAATTATTCCTGCAATAACTATAGCAAATATAATTGGACCTAGTGTAAAAATAGATATACCAATAAGCACTGTAAAAACAATTGGATATCTACCGATTATTTCAAATTTTTTCATAATCTATAAATTTTGTTATTTCACTTTTAAAGCTTAATGTAACTTCGCCAACTCCTATATTTCTGCCCTTTGCAAATATAATATTGGCTGTACCTTTGCTTTCTTTTCCGTCATCATTGTATTCAATACCATAATATTCTGGACGATATATAAGCATTACAACATCTGCTGCTTGCTCTATTTCTCCAGATTCTCTTAAGTCTGATAGTGTTGGCTTACTATTATTACGCATACCTACACCTCTATTTAGCTGACTTAAAGCTATTACAGTAATATTTAGTTCTTTAGCTAAGTTTTTTAATGTTCTAGCCACCTTACTAACTTCTTGTTCACGACTACCAGCTTTATTTTTTGAACTTACTAATTGCAAATAGTCAATCATTACAAGTTTAACGTTTTTATTTTTTACATATTCTTTAATTCTATGCACTAAATACCCAAGTGATGTGATGTTGCCCTCGTCTATATGTAATGGTATTTTTTCTATATTTCCTACAGCTTTGTGTATTTTATCTAATTCATTATTATTTAAAGTACCATTAGTAATATATTTATTACATATTTCTGATTCCATTGAGGCTAGTCTCCTTATTAATTGTAATGCAGACATTTCATAAGAAAAAATAACAGTAGGAGTGCTTGTATATTTTGCTGCATTATAGGCAAGAGCAAGCGCAAAGCTTGTCTTACCCATAGATGAAGCGCCTCCAACTATAATCAAATCTGTTTCTTGCCAACCGCCTGTAAATTTATCAACATCTTGAAATCCTGAAGCTATACCAAGTAATCCTTTTGTATTCATACGTACTTCTACATCTTTTAGAAAGTTTGATAATTGTTCATTAATATCACCTAATTGTTCTGGTTTTCCAATTTGTAACTTAGACATCTCTTTAGTTAAATTACCAATAATTAATTCTAATTCGTCTCTATTTGATAATTGATTATGTACACTATGCACTATGCCAGATAATGTTCTTTTTTGGAATTCTTCTGTTAATACGCCTATACAAGTTATTGTTTCCATAAAATCATAAGATCTTTCAGTCATTTCTGATAATTGCAACACCACCTTTTCACCTTTTATTAATTTTGAAATTGTTAATATGTCAATAGTTTTGTTTTTACCACGCAAATCAACAAGTGCGTGATATGTAGATCTATGCAAATCATATTCAAATAAATTTTCATGAATTAATTCACTATATTTATCTATTAATTCTGGGCTTGTAATTAGCTTGCCCAGTAATATTTGTTCTATCTCATGATTTTCCATGTGTTAAATTTTGGATAGCAAATATATAATTATTCTTCACTTTCCTCATAACAATCTTGACATAAACATGTTTCATCTATAAAATATGTTTTAGATTCTTCTATGTCACATTCTTCACAATATCTTTCTTTGTGTTGGTATTCGCAAGGATCTTCATATCCTTGTCGTACTGCTTCTATCCAGTTTTCGTATGTCATTTTATAATTATTTGATTATTTGTTAACATCCATTGACAATGATCAGGACGATGACCCATTTCAATTAACAGGTCATCTACCTCATCATCACTAATTCTTCTATCTATTGTATAAATATAAGTAATGTCTTTGTAAAAATTTAAGACTACTAGTTTCACGCTTCAACTTTTTCTAATTTTTGAATTAGTTTGTCTGGCGTGCCGTCAAATATAATCTTTTTTGCATAAACATCATAAACGCGCAGGTATACTTGTGCTCTTTTATTGTGTTCTATATGTGCAACTTTTTTGTAAATAGTGTATGTGTATTCTTCGCCACAATCTTTAGCATCTGAATGATAAATATAAACACTACCTATACCGTTTTTAAAACGTGTAATTAATTGCGCCGCCAAACATCCCATGCCGTTTGCAGCACGCTTTGGAGTATCATGACCAATACCATTAACAATATTAAATCCTTGCAAATACTTAGCAAGCTCCAAGCCATAACCACTAAGATAACCATCGTGCTGACGATACATACAAAGTATGTTTTGTGTTGTTTTATGTACTTTATTATTATTGTTTTCATCTGCAACGCATGTTTCATATGATTCTTCTACATAAGTTAAACTTCTTGTTCCCATAATTTTAGTGTTTTATTAGTCCTACTTTATTATTTTTATTAAACCATTTTGTAGCATACAAATCTATTTGTGATGCATTGATATAATTATTATCTAGTAATTCTTGATAATTGTCAAATATTTTTGTATGTCTATCTATTTTCCTGTTAATCAAGTGTTTTTGTTTACCACTATCAGAAAATATAATATCATAGTTATCTGGTAGCTCTGTGTCTTTAAGCATTTTTACGCAATTAGTGTAACTATAGAACTTAACTGCCTGATGCATTACTGCAAGGTCTATCCACTTTTGTAAATATTTAGGTGAATAGTAATCGCCAGAGTCATGTACACGTACAAAGTCTGGTTGTTTTTTTAGAATTTCTTTGGACATAGCCTCTACAAACTGATCTGTAAGTGTAAGCTGATAGCGTTTTTCAAATGCAGGTTGCACGTTACTCCATATGTATGCACCTTTTTTTGCATAACAAAACTTTACACACGCATCAGCAAATGGACAAGTAAGTTTGCCGCTAGCTGATTTGTATGCAGGTATGCCAAAGTTATATACTTTTACACCAAGTTCTTTAGATGTTTTTTTAAGCTTGCTATTCTGTGTAAGTAGATTCATTTATTTGCTCTAAATTATTTCTTAAAATACTAATAACGTCTTTATAAATTTGTGGATTAATTAATGACCTCTTTTTTTGCAATCTTTCAAATTCTAATTGATCTTCTGTAACTTCTACACCTGCAGCAATAATTTGCTCAAATATAGTGTTACCAATAATGTCATTTGTATCTTTTAATTGTTTTACCGCTCTTTTAATTCTTACAGACGGTTGTTTTGATTTTGTTAAATATGTTTTATACATTTTATTTATTTTTCTATGTCAGTAACGTCATGTATTTCCCAACTTTCATCGTTAACTTCCATTTGTTTAAGCTCTTCATGTGCAATCATACTCCACACATCTTCATCGCCAGTTGATATTTTTTTATCAATAATTTCTAAATGATTTCTACCATCATCTGGAAATTTCAATGATATAAATGTTGTGTATGTTCTATTCATAACTATTTGATATTCTTTATGCATTGTTTTTTATTAATTTAGTTAATAATTTTACTAATTTTTCCATAGCTATAGCTACGCGTTTTATATCTTTATTTAGTTCGTTTGTACTCATAATAATAATCTTGTAATTTGTCTATTATAAACCTACCGTTACTTGTGTGATATCCATAACTGTGAGTATGTAGTTCTGGTATTGGTTTATTTTCTACTAATAAATGAAATAAACTCCATTTTAAAGCATATTCATCGCCATTAAAAGATATGTAACTGTTTATGTTTTTACTAAATTTATTTACAGCTTTTGATATAGCATAAGCATCATGCTTGCATTCTCCATAAGTGTCTTTTAAATAACCTGTTATTTGAGTGGCTGTCATAATTCTAATTTTAATTGTTTTTTACCTGGTTCCCATTGATAGTAATACAAAGTATATGTTTTGTCTCTACCAAACTTATCGGGAAACGTTTGTTGTCCTATTAGTGGCGTATCTTGATCTATAATCATTTTTTTATCGCCGTGTCTAACTAGTATTTTTTCATTAGTGTACTTATAAGGCAAAGCCACAAGGCTATCCTGTTTGTAATTAGGATTTACCTTGTAACCTGCTATAAGTTTTTTAATCAAATAAGATTTCAAGATATTACTGGTATTGTTTCTAGTTCTGAAATTGTAGTTTGTATTGCACCACCATCATTGCCTTCATCATCCATCATGGGTATTAACCAATGCCTATTGTCTAAACAAATTGCTATCGGTCTTTTATACCACATATTCTCCTCCATTTCATCATCTCCAATATATTCTACTTTTGTTATTGTTTTACCAACTAAATGTTTAGATATTAATTCAGTCCAGTATTTTTCTACTTCTTGTTTACTATAGTTTTTCATTTTACTTTGCTTTTATAAGTTGTTCTATTCTTTTTAGCGTCAACGTGCACAACGCTTTTAAGCGACCATACCGCCGTTTCTTCCTTAACAGTAGCGTAGCATTCCTGTATAAGTTCTTTCCTTTGTTCTTCAATAGATCTTGTAGGATCAACAGTAATACTTTGGCCGTAATTAATCTTAATAGCTTCAAAGTTACCGATGTTAATAGTTTTGCTGACATTAAATGATATTGTATTAGTTTCCATAATTTATTTTTTAAAGTTTTTATTGCACCATTCATATATATATTTAGCCCATTCATTATATGATTTTATTAAGTGTTTACCCACTTTTTTTACTTTCATAGGTTTCATAATTATTTATTTAAAAGTTAGAAAAAAGAAAGGAGGAGGCTAGTCCGTCGTCTAATTGTTATTAGTTTTTTTAATTAATACTCAATTATTTGTTGTCTGTCAATATCCTAGCCAATAATCGTTACAAAGTATAACCGCTGAATTAATAATTAATAATGATTATAACCTCCTTTCTATGTTTTTATTACGCTAACTGCTTTATATTAAATGATTTAACGCAATTAGCTAAAGTATTACTTTTTAGTTGTGCTCTATGTTTAGTAAAAGCATTAACTATTTTGTAATATCTTTTGATATATTTTCTTCTGCTTGATTTATAAATGCCATTACACCAACCTATTCTTTTCATAAGTTTGCTGTATGTAGGCTCTTTCCTTACGTCGCCGTTAAGATAAGTAATTGTTAGTTTTGCTTTATCAACGTATTTAATTATCCAAGCTGCGTTATTTTTTCTAAATGACTTATGTGCAATATCATATGGCGATATTATTCTGTTGTCAAGTTGTTTTTTTAGATCTTTCATGTATTGTGAACTGATCTCGTAGATTTCTTTTTGCATGGTAAAAGTATTTTGATTATTAGTTATTATAAAGTTAGAAAAAAAAGAGCCGCAATGGCTCTATTTTTAATTGTTCGGCTCGTCAACAGACGGAGTCAGCGCAGTGAATACTGAAAAGAATACACCTGCAATGACTGCAGTAGCTAGACCGCTGAATGTTCCTATGAATAGTAAGGGAAGAAGTAGTGTAAATAGTATGTCCCAGAATGTCTGAGTCTTAACTAGTCTACGCCTACCAATGGCTTTGTATACAATAATGTAATAGCCAATGGCAGCGCAGAATGAAATGCCTAGTATGCTCATTAGAATGGTAACTCTACTGTTTGTTTCTCTTCTATAACCTCTGTTGCTAGATTTTCTATAGCCTTATCTGCAGCTTTTGGTGTATAAGTGTTAAGTATAGGTGTGTGCGTATACTTTGTAGTATTTTTGTTAGGTATTAGTTTAATGTTAACCCATTTGCCACCTTTACTGTCTTCTACAAAGTTAGCTCTCATAAATTTAAGAAAATCTTCTGGTTTAATACCTATGTTGACTACTTTTGTACCTGATTCAAATGTGTGTTCTTTAACGAACATACCGTTTACTAATGTGTTTTTTTCTGACATGATTTAATTGTTTTAATTAATATTAGATTAGTTATTATTAAGTTGTAAAAAAAGGAAGGGACTGTGCTGTGTCCCAACCTATTATAGAATGCTAAGCGACAAGTATTACGACAATAATGTTAGCACAACCCCACGCATTCTTAAAATGGTACACCAAATTGTTGGTGATTAGTTTGAAAACAAGTAGACCAGTCAATATATGGCATATCGTCTAGCCACATATCTATAACTGCTTGTTCTCTTGCACGTTGTTCTTCTATAACGTGTAATGGTGTAACATCATACGTTCTGTATGACTTATCTTCTTCATGATGATGTAGAGCTGTGCAAGTAAGACACTCTACTAAATTCTTTGACACATACTGTGCTTCTTTCTGTTCGTTGCAATTAGTGCAACTGATTCCTATAGTTTCCATAGTAATGATTTAAGTTAATAATTAATTGTTTATTATAAGGTTAGAAAAAATATTATACTATACAGAATACCACTGTCGTGAGGTCCATGGATGCAGGGTGTAATTACTCGGTGTTTACATCCTATTTCAGAATACCGAAACCGCATTTGATTGAACATAGTATAATATCTTATCTATTATAAAGTTAGTAAAAATTAAACAGCTAAATATATTAATAAATATTATTTAAAATAAAAATGGATGAAAGACTTGACAATGTCAAATAAAATGTATAACTTCGCAAACTCATTAGTTAGATATTAGTATTAATCAGCTAAATATATTAGGAGGAGTATAATATACTAGTATAAAATGATAATAAAACAATAACTGATTGATTATCAACGTTTTAAAGTAATTACACTGTGATTATAGTTATTATAAGTGTGATTATAAAGGGTTAAAGACTATATAATACTGACACTTAAATACGCATATTTTATATATAAATAAAAAAAGAGAGCATTAACTCTCTAATTTTATTATTAATCTATCTATTACTAATGTAATATAGATCATTAATGCAGTAATTCTACCAGTAATTGCAAATGGTAATAGTTTAAATAGTTTTTTCATAGTATTTTATATTTTAGTTCTATTATAAAGTTTGTAAAAAAAAAGAACCCAATTAAGAGTTCTTTATTTTGTCCTTTACAATATCCATTATCTTGCTGTTACCTGTGACTACCTTTAGAAAGAAGTAGTAAGCAACAACAAGTGCAAGGAGAAAGCCTAAGCATTTAAGAAATGAAGCAAGGAAGATTAAGATTAGCCATACGATGTAGTCCATAGTTATAAGTTTAAGTGAATAAATAATTAGTTATCTATAATAAAGTCTGTAAAAATATTGAGAAATAAAAAAGAAGGGGTGGGTGGTAAAAAAAATAGAAGGCAAGGGGGTAAGTAAGCATATAGTATCACCCTCTCACAAATAAATATAATTTTTTTTATATCTTTGTACTTAATATTAATATTTACCACTTGTTATGTCTTATTACAACTACAGCAGAAATCAATTGATGAACAATTTGTACGCTCCTAATATGAATTCAGCTAACGTACCTCCAGTATCAACACCTGCACCTACACCGAGTCTAACTCCGTCTAATGCGTATGCACCACCATCAATCAATACACCAAGTACGACACCTACACCTAATTTGACTCCGTATACACCACCGCCTACAAATAATATATATACACCTCCACCACCACCTCCTTTAAATCCTTCAGTTGGCGGAACAGGAGATCCAATGATGAACGAAGGAGAAACACCTCTTAACACTGGTACAACAACACCGCCTAGAGGAGTGCCAACAGGTAGTACAAACCCTAAAAGTCCAAACTATAACCCACTTATTAATCACCCAGGAGGTTTTGTATACGAAAACGATAAAGCTGCAATACACCAAATGTATGGACCGCAAAGTGGTTATAATATAGATGAAGAAGACCTTTTTCGTCCTGGAGGGGGACGTGGATTATATGACTTTGATTTTTCAGACAAACAAGCATTAAAATCTTTATTTAGTAATTTAAATAGAATAAATTTAAAAGACCCAAGACTTATGGGCGGGGGATCAGGAGGAGGATCTGAAGCATTAGAAGGCAATATGGATCCTAATCGTTTTATCTCTTTGAATCCTTACCTTGATCAAAATGTAACAAGCTTTAGATACGGTGGAGTTGTAAAAAAAAAAGACCCTACTAAAGTAAACTACAGTCATGGGGGTTATCATGACCCTTATAGTCAATACTCGCAAGACATGATGAAGTTTTATAGAGAGACAGGTAACCGTCAGTTTGGTTTAGGTCCCTATGACAAGAATCACTACCAACTAGCTTATGAGGAAGAGAAAAAAAGAAGAGAAAATATAAATTATCTTCGTAATCTTGGAGACAAAAAATACAAAATGAGTGATGAGGAGTGGGAAAAGTCACCAGACAACCCAGACAACTTAAAACACGGATGGGAAGAAGGGTATGATCAATGGTATACCGTTCCTGAAGGTCAAAAAAGCGCAGAAAAGGGTCAAGTACGTATAGACAGAGACGTAATAGCAAGAAATCCTTATTATGAATCAGGAATGTATGATCCATACGGAGTTCCACAATATTTTCTTGGAGGTTTAGTTAAAAACATTATGGGTGGAGCAGCTAATTTAGCTTCAACAATATTAGACCCTGTAGGAGACATTATAAGGCCTGTTTTTGATGCTGCTGGAAACATTGTTGACGGTGTAGTTGAAGGGGTTGGAAGTTTATTTGGAGGCGGAAGCACACCTGATTTTAATATACAAGATCGTCCACTGCCAGAAAGAGACCCTATAAAAAAACGTGAAGTACAGGTTCAACAAACACCACAACCAGAACCAGTAAAAGGAACTGTTAATGTAAGACAAAAAGACAAATCACCAGGACAATTAAGGCAAGGTGATTATGTAGGTAATAAGCCAAACCCTTACGTGACAGAAAACGTACAGGATGAATTAGATTACGCACAAGAAGGTATGAAGATGCCAGAAATAGGAATGCAAATGACTAATCCTTTAACTGAACCAGAAATGTATAATCGTGGAGGGCATTTTACTAAACAAGCAAACGAGGCTGTTGCATTAAATCAATTATCAGGACTAGTTGCTAATGCTATAAATACAAGAGGAAAAAAAATAAAAACTTTTACAAGCGGAGGTAGATTATAATGGATGAAATTGGATTAAAAGAATTATTACAGTTAGTAATTAACGATAAAGGAGGAAGCCCTCAGCAATATAGAGAGCTTATGGATTACATAGCTTATCATGAAACTGGTCAAGAGCAAAGAATGGATCCAAAGGCTGTACAGATTACTGATGATGGTAAAAAAGAAGGTTTTGGTAGAGGTCTTTTTATGTATGAAGCTGGTGAAGGTAATAGCGGAAATTCTGCTGCTAATAGATTGCACGCTTATTTACAGTCAAAAAATCTACCATCACCACAATGGCTTTTAGATATTAAAGGTTACCAAAAAAATGTTGACGCTTCAAAGCTAAATGCTGATCAGCAAAAAATGCTATTTCTAGGTGATCATAGAATGAGAGAAGGTTCTAATTTTAGTAAGATATGGTCAGGTGAACAAGATTTAACAGAGTTTTGGGCATACAGTCACTGGAAAGGTAAAAACCCTACACAAGAACAGATAGAGGAAAAGATGAATTTGTTTGATGCAAACATGACTCATAAAGACTCTACCGATGCAATTAAAGAGTTAAGACAAGAGGAAATGTATAAAAAAAATATGGCACCATATTTGTCATTACAAAACCAAACATTAAAACTGCCAAGTGAAAAAACAATAACAGAATTAATATTTGGCAACGACACTTCAGCTATTATAAACAGATTAAAACAATGAAAAGATTAGATGCAGATTTAGGCAAAATATACCACAAAGATAATTTTTATTATCTTGAAAAGATATTTAGTAGCTTAGGTGACTTGATAGATTCAGAAAAAGAAATAAAATTAAGAGCTAAGAAACATGGTTTTAAAGTAGTAAAAGCTAATTGGATTATGGAGCAAAATCCACACTATTATATTGAAACTGTTTTGAATGAATACGACACTGATGATTTAGATCCACTTAGATACGTATATAAAATTAAGCTTAAATATATGAAATAATGTATTTGCTTAAATTAAACAAAAAGGGAGACATATTTAAAGATGATGATGGTGTAACAGGGGTGCCTGAGTTTATTAACCTCATTAAAAAAGAAAAATTTGGGCCTACGGCCCTTAAATGGGTTGCGTTAGTCTACGACTACGAAAGCCCGTATAGGCATTATAGTGAGAGTGAAAGAATTAAAGCTGTGTCTAAGGATTTATATGACACATATAGCTGGAAGCAAGTTAAAGATGTTACATTAAGAGCTGCTTGTGATAAATACAACGAGCTGCAGTTTGATCCATTAGACGAACAGCTTATAGCTTTTAATAAAAAAATAAATCAGTTTACTGAACTGATAGATAATATGCATCTTGATGAAGAGAATGCAGAAATGTTGCAAAAATTAATGATTGGAGTGGAGAAAATATTAAAAACAAGACAGTCATTATTAGATGCAATAGACAGAAGAGGGGAAAGACAAAAAATAGCTGGAGACAAGGGACTATCTTTTTTAGAAAGAAGAAAAGAAATAAAAGAAATGAACTAAAAATAAAAAGTTATGCCAAAAGATGCATGTTATCACAAAGTAGTTAGACGTTACGGTCCGAAAACCTCAGCATACAGAAGCGGGGCTATGGCTAAATGTAGAAAAGTAGGTGCCGCTAATTGGGGCAATAAAAGTAAAAAGAAAGCAGCTTCAGGAATGAAGTACGAATCTGGAGGACGATTTAAACAACACGATTAATATGGCTGTTAGAAAAACAAAAAAAGGATTAGCACTAAAAAGATGGTTTAAAGAAGACTGGAGAACTCCTTCAGGTGAAAAAGATTACAGCAAAGGTGAAAACACTTTTAGACCTACAAAAAAAATAACTAAAGACACACCAAAAACGTGGTCACAGTTGTCTGCTGGTGAAAAAAGGGCGGCAGCACGAGAAAAAAACAAAAAAGGCAGAGTTAGCAAGTACAAGAAGGGTGGAAAATTTTATAAACAACATGATTAACTAAAAATTAAAAAAAATGATGAAAAAGAAAAAAATGTACAAAAAAGGAGGTAAAGCTATGAAGGCTTTTAAACCACATATGATGTACGACCCGAAAACAGGAAAAGGTTACAAAGCTAACACAAAGGCTGACCACAACAGAATGGACGCTATGGGGTACACACACACAAAACCAAAAGCGGCATATGGTATGAAAATGAAAAAAATGGCTATGGGAGGTAAAAACCTAAAAGCAGTAGATAAAAAGAAAAACCCAGGATTAGCTAAATTACCTACAGAGGTAAGAAACAATATGGGCTATATGATGATGGGCGGTAAAATTAAAAAAGCTCCAGGAGGAATGAAAATGGGTATGAAAAATAAAATGATGAACTATGCAGGAGGCGGTAAAATGCTAAATGGCATGTCCATGCAAAAAGCCATGAAAGGCATGAAGATGAAGTATGGAATGGGTGGTTCTTACAGACAGCTTGACTAATGGCAACACCTGCCTGGCAAAGAAAAGAAGGTAAAAGTCCATCTGGCGGTTTAAATAAAAAAGGGGTAGAATCATATAGAAGAGCAAACCCAGGAAGTAAATTAAAAACTGCAGTAACGACTAAACCTTCTAAATTAAAAAAGGGTTCTAAGGCTTCAAAGCGTAGAAAGTCTTTTTGCGCAAGAATGAAAGGAATGAAAAAAAGATTAACCTCAGCTAAAACAGCGAGAGATCCTAATTCAAGAATTAATAAGTCTTTGCGTAAGTGGAATTGTGCTCATGGCTGTAAAGTACCCGCTAGAAATACTGTAAGAACCATGTATAGACAGCTTGATTAATGGCTGAAGAAAAAAAATATGACTTACAGTACTTGTATGACTCTTATAAAAAAAATTATAAGAAACTTGATATGCAAAAAGCTAATAATTACAATGATTTAGCTCAAAAACTACATGGTGTAGATTTAAGAGAGAGATATCATGCTAAATTAGCACAAAAAGAACAGAATGCTGGAATGTATGGTTTGGGTAAAACAAAAAAATTAAGATATGGGTAAAATCAAGTTTGATCCGCAAAAATATAGACCTGTGCCTAATAATGGACACCCAGATTTAAATCCAGATTCTGTTGCTTATCAAGAATATTGGTCAAAAGAAACAGATAGGTGTATAAATGGGTACAAACCTAAAGGTATGAAAAAAATATCTGGCAAATATTATTTTTATCTAAATTACTATATGATACTTGGAAATGACGGTACCACAGGTAACCGTAAAACTCTTATACACCCATGGTATAGAAGTATGGATCACGAATATTTTGATACTATTGAGCTGTGTAAAGAAGAAGGTAAGGGTATGATAGTAATAAAAGCCAGAGATAAAGGTTTTTCCTACATGAACTCTGGAGCGGTAGCACATGAGTATACATTTTATCCGTTCAATGATGTAGGCGTGGCAGCAGGACTTCAAGCCACGGCAGATGCGTTCTTTGACAAGACAAGAAAAGGTTTGAATGGTATACACCCTAATTTTAAGCATTCTATGCTAAAAGATACAGACGGTATAATGCGGTCTGGCTATAAACAAAAAAACAAAGACGGCAAATGGGAAATAGGAGGTTATCAATCTTCTATAATTTGCAGAACAATGGACAATCCAGAAGTTTTTAAAGGAGAGCGTGTGTCGTTAATGGTTTTTGAAGAAGCGGGTGAGTTTAAAAAACTAAAAAATGCTTATATGTCATCAAAAGCATGTTTTATGGACGGTGATATTCAATTTGGCGTACCTATTGTAGGTGGAACAGGTGGTGATATATCAAAAGCAAGTAAAGATTTTATGGATATGTACTATAGTTACGATGCTTACAACTTAATACCTGTATTTATTCCAGCTTCAAAAGCATATTATGGTTTTTTTGACATACAAACAGGAGTGGAAGATGAAGAAGGGGCCAAAGAAAAACTTATATCAGATAGAGAAGATATACAAAAATCTGGCGATAATGAAGCGTATAATTTACATGTTCAAAACTACCCGTTGACTATTGAAGAAGCGTTTTTAAATACACACGCAGCAAGATTTGATATATCATTGTTAAACGCACAAAGATCTAGAATATTGTCTAGCAAAGATTATAGAAGTCAAATACAAAAAGGATATTTAGATTGGAACCTAGGAGAAGAAGAGCCAACAGTAAGCTGGAGACCACATCCTAACGGTCCATATAAAATATTAATGCATCCAGAGCCAGATTTTAAAAATTTAGATATAGGCGGTATTGATTCTTATGATCAAGACCAAGCTGGAGCTTCAGAATCTTTGGGTAGTGCAATAATTTATCGTAGATTTGCAAATACTGATATGTCAAGCGATTACGTAGTTGCAGAATATACAGATAGACCAAAAAAGAAAGAAGATTTTTGGGATGGTTGTTTAAAATTAGCAGTATATTATAATGCAAAAATGTTAGTAGAATATACTAAGATAGGCATATTAGATTATTTCAAAAGAATGAATGCTTTAAAGTATTTAAAAGAAAAACCAGAATCAGCACACAATCCTGGTACAAAAACAAGAAATAGATATGGTGTGCATATGAATAAGCAGGTGAAGGCTCTTATGGAAGATTTAATAGACGATTATTTAAGAGAAAGTATAGAAGATTTATGGTTTATTGATTTAATAGACGAATTAGCCAACTATGGGTTACAAAATACAGACCGCGCTATGGCGTTTGGTCTATGTTTGATTCACAATATAGACAACTATAGAATACAAGCAAAAGCAAAAGAAGAAGAACAAATAGATATAGGTTTTAAATATTACAAAATGGGATATAATGGAGTTCCTATGCAAATAAATTAAAATTATGGAAAACAATTATAGTACAATGCCATCAATGGTGGTTGCTGAAAAAGACAAGACAAGAGATTGGTGCAGACAGGTTTTAAATGCTGTTACAAGCTATATGGGCTCAGAAGGAGGTCATTACAGTTCAACAAGATCAAAAGATATAAGAAATTACCAAATTTATAACGGACAGCTAAGTCAAGGCGATTATTCTTATATAACAGAGCAGTATGGATTAACTTATCCAGCAAGACTTGTAAATTATCCTATTATAACACCAAAAATAGACCTTTTAGTTGGAGAAGAACTAAGAAGACCTATGGACATGAAAGTAACTACAGTAAATAAAGCAGCTGTAATAAGAAAACATGACCATAAAGTAAGTTTAATGATGCGAGAATTGTTAAGCGACTTTCATGACGAAATGAAAGAAAAAATGAGTTTTGATATTTTAGGCGAAGGACCGACATCAATGCCGATACCTGAAGATATTGAAACTTACATGAAATATAACTATCGTGAAATGATAGAAGAAACCGCACAGGACGGGTTGGAGTACATTTCTAATAGATATAATCTTAAAGATGTGTTTAAGGAAGGCTTTAGAGATTTGCTTGTAACTGGTAGAGAATTTTTTAAAATTAGCGTGCAAAATGGTGACCCGCATGCAAGAAGGGTGGACCCAAGAAACATAGTATACGATGATTCATTCCATTCCGACTATATAGACGATGCAGGATGGGTGGGCGAAGAAAGATACTTATCAGTTAACGAAATAAACGATGAATATAAAGATGATCTGACTACAGATGATTTATTAGAGCTGGATAAAATGAGAAATCTTTATAATGGAGGAGATATAGATTATTATAACAGTGGATTTGAATGGGTGGATGTAGGACACGGAAGAGAAACAAGAATAAGAGTTGTAAGTTGTGAATGGAAATCATTAAGAGCTATAAAATTTAAATTATCTGAAAATAAATATGATCCATCTAGACCATTTAGAAAAATGGTAAAAGATACATATAGAAAGAGAAAAGGGGAAAAAATTGAAGTAAAATGGGTGGACGATGTTTGGGAAGCAACATTAATTGGTGGTAAAATATTGGTAAATGCGAGACGAAGAGACAATCAAGTTAGAAGTGTAGATGATCCAGGCAAAACACCACTATCTTATGTTGGTTGTATAAAAGGAAATACTACAGGAAAAAGCACATCTTTGGTAGATTTGTTAGATAATATACAAATGCTGTACAATATTGTGGTTTATCAAATAGAGCTAGCTATGGCTCGTTCTGGTGGTAAAGCAGTGGTATATGACGTGTCGCAACTACCGACAAATGTTGGTATGGACATGCAACAAGTGTTATATCACCTAAAAACAGACGGTATTATACCAATTAACTCAAAAGACGAAGGAAATCAGGTGCAATCTTTTAATCAGTTCCAACAAATTGATTTTACATTGTCTCAATCAGTACAGCAGCTAATAAACCTAAAAGTAATGCTAGAAGAAATGGCTGGACAAATCTCTGGTGTTAGTAGACAAAGAGAAGGTGCTGTAGGTCAGTATGAATATGTGGGAAATGTGCAAAGAAGTGTTGTGCAATCTGCAACAATAACAGAAAGCTGGTTTTATTCACACGGAGAATGTAAACAAAGAGTTTTAGAGCGTTTATGTAACCTAATGAAGGTGTGCTGGGCAGGAGGAAAGAAAGCTGGTATGATACTTGGTGATGGAGCTTATAAATTTTTAAACGTAATGCCAGACATTGCTTTGCAAGACTTTGGTATATATGTTGGAGATAGTGGTAAAGACGATTCAATGAAGCAAGTAGTACAACAGTTGGCACAAGCCGCCTTACAAGCGGGTACTATTGACATGCTAGGTGTTGTTAAGGTGTTAAGATCAGACACAATGACTGAAGCTGAAAAAGTTTTAGAACAGGCAATGAATGAAATGAAAAAACAACAAGAACAATCCACTGAACAGCAAATGATGGCGCAACAAGCCGCTGCAGAGGCAGAACAAGCCAAGTTCCAAGCAGAAGCACAGCTCAAACAAATGGATAACGAAGCTAAATTACAAGTTGCGCAAATAAGCGCAGATTCTAGGCTAAATGTTGCAAGAATACAAGCTGATGCTAACAGAGATATACATGATACTAAAGAGCGTAACGAAATGGATAAAAAAGCAGCCGATTACTACATTGACAGAAAAAATAGAGAAGAAGAAAATAAAAAAGAGCAAGATCAGCAAGAAAAGGCTAAAGGAGCAGGTACAACAGCTGCTGACTTACGAAGAGCTGTAGAAAAACTATAATAAATATTTTGTATATTTGCAAATTGGGAGTATTAACTAAATTAAAATAAAATGGCAGAAGAATCAAAATTAGTAGATGAGGTTGTGGAAACAGCAGAAACAACTGAAACTACAGAAAAAAAAGAAAACTTTAATCCACTAGCTTTTGCTGGTGACGAAACCTACGGAACAAAAGAAGAAATAGAAGAAGAGGCAAATGAAGAAGCAAAAGAGGAGGTAGAGGCAAAAGAAGAAAAAACTGAAGAGCAACAACAAGAAGAAGGCTGGTCTTGGGATAGCAAAGTAGAGGAAGAAAAAGAAAAAGAAGAGGAATACGATTGGGATGGAGTTGGGAAAAAAACAGAAGAAGCTCCAACCGCACAAGATGCTTTAAATTGGGCCAAGGTAGGTGAAGAATTAGGTATAGAGATAAAATCTAAAGATGAGTTTGTTAGAGCGTTAAACTCTTTACAACAACAAGCGCAACAACAACAAGCGCCTGTTAATAGTCAAGTGGCTGAGCTCAAATCTTACCTTAACTTTTCTGATAGAGATTTAGTGGCGGAAGAATTAAAAGCTGACGGTATAGAAGACTCAGAAATAGAAGAATCTTTAGACAAGCTGGAAGATTCTGGCATGATGAAGATGAAAGCTAAAAGCATTAGAAGAGTAATTAATAATGCTATAGATCAACAAACAGCACAGGCGCAACAGCAAGAGCAGCAAAGTGTAGCGCAAAGAAAACAGCAAGCAGAGAACGCAAGAAAAGAGTTAAAAAGTCAAATCAAAAACATGAATGAATTCATGGGAGGTAAAGTAACAAAAAAACAGAAAGAAGAGGTCTATAGATATGCTACAGGCGATATGATGAAAGAAATATATGCAGATCATGCCAATGTTGCTGATGTTGCAATGTTTATGCTCTATCGTAAGCAAATTGAAAAGATTCTTCGCTCTCAAGGTTTAGAAGACGGCAAAGCCGCTATTATGGATAGCATAGTCTCGCCAAACCTTAACACTGGAAAAAGCAAATC
>CETC01017700.1_pt1 | contig 24617 bp, 34 predicted proteins | sample 326911 | NCBI WGS metagenome assembly CETC01 (sample SAMEA2622694, study PRJEB7988) | marine metagenome | isolation source: saline water (ENVO:00002010), including | reverse complement strand
GAAGAAGGTGCTCTTATAAAGAATTGTATAGATAAAATTAATGAAATCATTGATTGGATTAATAGTCAATAAATATGTATATTAAGTTGATAGATACTATAAAAATATGTCAAATATAAGAACATTAAAAGCATTATACCAGCCGATATCTACAGCCGCTACAAAAAGCGTGCTATCCTCTGTCGCACAAGATGAAAAAGATTTAGCAAAAGAGCAAGCAGAACTATCGTCTATTATGAAAAGTGCAGCGTCTTTAGGCTCTCGTTTTGCTAAAGATAAAAAAGCATTTGACATAGCCAAAAAAGGTGGATTTGGTTTTAATTTAAAAGAAGCTTTAGGAACTGCAGACTACACAGAAGAAGAGCTTGCTGCGTTTAGAGACAAGGGAATTAATGTAGACTTAAAAAAAACAAATATCCAAAGAGCTTTAGATATGTCTGAGGGTGTAAGTGAGCAAGAAATTTTTGATCAATTCAAGGATAAAGGATTTGTTGGTAATCTGAAAGATTTTTTTAAATTTAAAAGTATGCCTGACATGGAAAGAGATAAGTATATAAAAGCTGGTTTGGAAGGAGGAACTATTCTTCCTTCTGGATATAAAAAAATAAGCGATTTTGGAACTGATAGGTATAAAAAACACGGGGCTTTTGTAAAAGGACTTGATGAGGAAGGCAACAAAATAGTGCGACCTGCAATGCCAGAAGTAATTGATGATGATGATATTGAAAAAGAATTTGACCCAGAACTTGATTTAATTAATAAGCAAAACTTAGAGTATTTTGATGATTTTGATGACCGTGAAGCTAAATTAAGGCAAGAGTCTTATATAGGTGAATTTATGGACAATTATGGATTATCAGAATACAATCCAGTAGTTAGAGAAATTTTATCTAATGCTAAAAATAATGAAGAAGCATTAGAACTATTGACAGATTTAGTCGATAAAACAGAAGCATACGATATAAATTTAGTAGATGACCAAGTAGAAGTAGTTCCTCCAAACCCAGAATCCAAGTTTGCAAATAAATATTGGAATATAATAAAAAGACCTGGTGCACGTTTTCAAAAAAATGAAAATGAAGTACCTAGTGCTTATTTAAAAAAATTAGAAAGCGTAGATGATGTTGATAAATTAATATATGATAAATTAAGACCTCCTATGCCAGAGGTAATTGATGATGATGTTATTGAAGATGAGGATATAGATGTTATTGAAGATACTAGTCTTTTAAGTAGCGATGAACTTAAAAATCAGCTTGCTATTGAGGAGCAATTAGATGCGTTAAATTTATGGGAAGGAACTCCTGTAATTAAAAATATATTGTCTAGTGATAAAACACATAAAGAAAAAATGTTAGATTTACAAAAATTAAATGCTTTACAAACAGAATATGGTTTAGATTTAAGAAAAGGAAAGGACATGTTGTTTGATAGCCCACCAGGATTAGGAGGTAAATTGTTAAAAACTCCTGGATCAGCGTTCCAAGAAAAAGAATACAAGTTTAAAGATTTGGAAACTATAGAAGATGTGGAAACATTTGTCAGTAACCTAAAAGAGCAAGAAAAACAAGCTGCAAATATACAAATGAAAAATGTTATTGAACAGCAAAATGCTAAAGAAAATATTAGTAAATTTCTAGGTGATATTTCTAAACGTGGGAAGGACAGAAATAAAAAATTTAATGAAGATAGAGATAAGAAAATCAAACAGCTTTCCAAAGATAGTAGTAAAAAGTGGGAAGAATATGTAAAACAACTAAATGAAGAAAAAAGAATAAAAGCAGATAGAAAGCGTTTTAACGAACTTAGAAAAATGGGGTTATTAGATACAGATAGATTTGGTAGTGAAGGTCCAAAATTTAATATTCAGAAATTTCCTTTAGAATTAAATGAATTTAAACCAATTAGAGCATCAAAAGATATAGACAAAATAAAGCTCGGTAGTGATTTCAGAAGTATTGTAAATAGAGCTATTAGTGAAGAAAATATGGATGCTAATTTAGGATTAAGAGATATATTTAAAAAGGTAGGTAGATAATGTCAGATTTAGGTGCAGTAATATCAGGTGCTATACAAGGAGCTGGAACTCTGGGTGGCATTAATCCTGCATTAGGTGTTGCGGGTGCTGTAGGCGGAGGTATCGTTGCTCTTCTTGGTGCTAGTTCAGCTAGAAAAAGAAAACAAAAAATGAGAGACAGACTTGCAAGCCAACAGAATAGATTGCGAGGTCAAATACCTGGTATACAAGAATACTTTAAAGAATTAGAGGCATACAAAAGTGGGCAAATAGAAAGGAAAAAAGGTAAAGCTATAGAACAATTTGTTGAAAGCACAGTTGGAACTATACCTACAATGCGTAGGAAAATAGCGCAAACTGGTTTAACTTCTGGCTCTGCTGAGAAATTATTAGGCAGTACACGTGCAAAACTTGGAACAAGTATAGAGAACACATTAGGCGATATAACGTCACAAGAAGAAGATATGTTGCTTGCTATGGATCAACAAAGACAAAACCAATTACAAGGCATTATGGACCAAATAACAACACTACAGTCTAAGAAGGATAGTATATAATGGCAGATTTAAGCGATGTACGTCAAATATTAGGGGATTTAGACGAATACCAAAGAAACCAAGAAGCAAATAGAAACTTGCTCTCTAAACAATATACTACTACTACTCCTAATAAAAAAATGTATAAATACCTTGATGCCTCAGGTGCTGAGGTAGGGTTTTTTGGAACTGCTAATGAATTTGATGTATTTGTAGATGAGCAATTTGGTGGCAAAGTTCCTGTAAAAGCGGCCCCCGAAGAAAAACCTACTGTTTTAAAAGATTTTACATACACAGATAGTGAAACGGGAGCTACTCATAATTTTCAGTATAGTGAAAAAGCTTTAGATAACTGGCTTAAAGGGCAAGGTCTTAATGCGAGCCCTGTAAATATTAACGAATATTTTAAATTGCAAGCAGAAGGATTAGGTATTGTTGGTTCATATGATATAGAAAATATAGACGCAACAAAGCAAAGATTGTTCAATTTTAGGTCAATTATGAATGAGGGTACAGGTGTTGAAACAAAGCCTATTTCTACTAAAGAAGCTCAATTTGCAATTGATATAAATAATATATTAGATGATTATGAAAATTACACTGAAGATGATTTTATATTAGGCGATGAAAATAATAAAGCAAGACTTAGGGAAATTAGGGCAATATATGAATCATACTTAGCAGATATACAAAATAATGCTGTTACTGCTAGCAGAATAAACTATCTTAAAAAGAAAATGGATAAAACGGAAGAAAGATGGACACAAGCTAAAGCCGATAAAATGTCTAAAAGTACAAGAGATGGTCAAGTTTTTGTAGGCGTTGACAAAAGGGTAGAGGAAGAAGAGTTTAATCCTATGCAATATGTAAAAGATACATATGGTGCTGATTCTGTTATGTACTTCAACCCAACCACTAAAGAGTATAAAATAAGTACACCTTTAGCAAATACAGTGCCAGGCTCAGGAGTAGAAGGGTATACGCCTTTAGGAAAAATATCATCTGATAGTTCAGAAGATTTTTATGCACAAATAGCTGTAATGAGAGATGACCCTGCAGCTTATACTTTTGACAAAAAACTAGACGAAAGAGACGAAAAAACACTAAATGAATATTTAAATACTAAAAAATGGTTTAGAGATAAAGGTTTAGTAACTGTTACGAGCCCAAGCGGTGATGAAGTAGACGTTCACATGGGTGTGTTAGTTAATTTAGTTTCAGAAGAAGCATTTGATAATTTTATGGTACAAATAGGATACTCTGGTCAAGGTAAAATTAGAAATTTAGAGCAATTTTTTAAGTCTGGCAATGCACAAAGCTTATTAGACAGAATGATAAACATAGAGTTGTTTGCTAATCAGCATAAAGCATGGGGTTGGTATACAAATCCAGAGGCTGAGATACCAGCAGAATATAAAAAGAAATATAAACCTAAAGCTATACCAGCAGCTGAATACGTTTCTCCGTTTACATTTGATCCAAAGTTAAAGGATAGTCAAGTTGACCCTAATAATAGACTAGGTATTAATTTAGATATGACTGATACTACACCGCCGCCTGCTAGGACATTTGGCACTAGTGAAGACAACACAATTGATGTAGATGGAATTATGTATAAAATACCACCACAATTTAGAAATTTAAACACTGACCCTCAAGTTAAAGCAATGTTTGAAAGAATAATAAGAAGCAACCCAGAGCTAGCAAAAACCTTTAGAATGGGGCAATCGGGCTAACAATGATTACTTCAGATAATTTTTTATCACAAATTAGAGAGAAGTATCCAGAGTATAAAGATGTAGAAGATGAAAAACTTTATAATGCTTTAATACAAAAATATCCTGAGTACAAAACACAAGTAGAGCCTTATAAGCCTTTAGTGGCTAACCAGCCAGAACAACAAGAAGATATATATACTAAAACTGCAGATGAATTATTGCAAGAAGAATTAAATACAATTGCTAATGAAGAGAAAACTGAGGCTGAAACATTTGAGTTTTATAATCAAAATGTTAAATTTGGGTTAGTAAATCCAGACCAAGAATCCTATATAGACTTTAAAAAAAACTTTAATTCGCCCCAAGTAGAAGTTGGAGAGGGGTTAAAGTTTCCTACAGATGCGCAATTAAAAATAACATCACAATTACCTTCATCGGAACAGCTTGACACTGTAATAGCTTCTCCTGAAAATAAAGCTGCATACAGACAAGATTCTTACGAAGATTTGTATAATTCTTTTATAAACGATGATATTGGCAAAGATTACTTGAGGAAAATAGGTACTACTGAAACATTGTCTTTAGATGAGTTTAATGAATACATGAAAGACCATGAGAACAGTTTGTTTAACAATAAAATAGATGAACTAACTGGATTAGATGATGACGGTAATCCTAAATTAGCTAATATTATTACAAATCAAAACATTTCACATCAAGGTAATATTGTAAGTATTGATGGCAATAATATTGTTTTTAAGAAAACAAATGGCAATACAATGTCTTTTAATGTAAATGATTTAAATGTTGTTAGCTCTGTAATGTCTGAGCTAGAAAACAAATACATGAACTGGAATAGTATTATTGATGAAGTTATGCCTGAGTGGAAAACATTTAGCACAGAGGAACAAGCAGCTTTAAATAATTTAGTACTAGAAAACGACAGAGATAAGTTTATAAAAATGTATGCAATGAACTTTCCTTCTGATAAAGAAATGTTTGCTAACACTGATGCTTTTAAAAACATAGTAAAAGAATCAAATAATTACTTTGTAGATAATTCTGATTTATTTGAAAATGAAGAATTTATTAAAATGTTTGGCAAAATAGAGCCAAAATCAAAAGAAGAAAAAGAGTTAGAGTTAAACAATTTAGATTCAGATGTTAAACAAATGGTAAATCAAATGTCTTTTGATTACTTGGACCCAGAAAAATTACAAAAAAATCAAAGTATAGATGCAGAAATAATTAACCAAAATGCAATAAAAGCAGCACAAGTATTTGAGGTTATTAAAGACAGCTCTCCCGACTATTATATGATGAAAATTGACAGAGACCAAATTAAGTCAGGAGCTAACAATGTTTATTGGGACAACATGTCTAATTTAGACTTTGACGAAATACCTAGCACTAATGTAGAAATACCAGAAACTTATCAAAAATGGAAAGAAACTGAATGGATTCCTGGTTTTGCAACAGCTAACTATGAAAATTTAACTAAAACTAAAAATCCTAGCATGCAAGTTTGGAAAAATAGCTTTAAATACAATAGCGACAATTCTATTGAGTATGATGGGGTTTGGGTGTTACACAGAAAAGACATGCTTAAGAAAACAGATGTGTATGGTTTACAAGGTTTTTCTCCATTTGACAATTTAAACCTATCTGATGCTGAAAAGAAAGCAGAGGAAAATAAGTTTATAGAAGCTTTGGTTGGCCAACAAATAAATTCTAATAGCACATTTAAACGTGCTGAGTATATGGGTGGGGAAAGCGGTGAAGGTGTTCAGTTTAATCATTTTTATAGTTACGAACAAACTTTAGAGTTTGGTGGACGGGATGCAAAATTTAGAGTTATGGGGTACGGTGGTGATGAAGGTCTTACTAGGCAGTCTAGTGGAAGCCAGTGGGAGTTTCGTTTTGAGCCAAATGATAGTGAGCTTGCAGAAAAATTATTGGTAAAAGCAACAGAGGGTGATGGTATATTTGAGAATATAGTTGACGCTATAGTTGATGGATCAGCATATATTACAACAGGTACAGGTGCAGCTACACAGTTTGTTGCATCAATACCAACTGTTCTTGCTGCAGGAATAGTAGCTTCAAAAGATATTTATTTAGACTGGAGCAATGGCGTTAGTCCATATGAAGGGTATAAGAATCGCTGGGGTGAGCAATTCAAGAAAAATATGCAACCAGCAATTATGGCTAATGACGCAGGGTCAAAGACTATAGAAACAGCATTTTATCCGTTAACTTTAGCAGTAGATGGAATACATGCAACAGCTGACGCTGTAGGCAAAGGCATGGTTTCTTTAGGGGCTAGTGAAGATGCTGCTTGGTGGACAAGTAAATCACTGGGTTTTGGTGCTGAATTATTTGCATATCATTATGGGTTTAGAAGAGCGTATATACCAGCATATAAAGCTAGTAAGACATTTTTACAAACTAAAGGTACACGGGAGTCTTTTTTAGCTTCTACAAAGGCTTTTATAAATGAAACTTCTAGCTATAAACCATTTTATTTTGTTGCAGAAGCGGCTAGGTATAATTTAAAAAGATATACTATAAACAATCCTAGAGTAACTAACTCTCCATGGATACAAGAAATGTCAAAAAAATGGGGATACGATTTAAAGAAAAACTATTCACTTAAAAAATTAGAGCCTTGGGAATATGTTACTAGAAAAGAAGTTCCAAGAGCTACTTTTCAAATTTTACCAGATTTTAATATAAATATTAAAGTGCCTGGCCAATACCTAGCATCGGGTAAAGCTTTTGAATTTAATAAAAAATTTAAATTTAAGAAGTACGAATCAAGCAACCTTCCTAAATTTTTAGGATTAAAAAAAGCTGGAACAAAAGTAGAGTATGATTTTCAAACCCAGCAATTTGCGTCTAGACATTTGCCAGAAATATTAGCAGATTTTTCACAATTAAACTATTTAGAGTTTATGACAAAATGGGACAAAGCATTAAATAAGGCTGGAATAGGTCAAGCAGACATAGTTAGGTGGCATAGTAGGTTTTTAAAAGACCCGCAATTTGCTAAATACAAGCCACGTTATAAAGATAGCTATGGAAATCAAAGAAATTATTTTGACGCTAACGGCGAAGAGGCTTTTAACAAAAAGTTTGGAAAAAACAATCAAGGTAAAGGGTTGCCAGCAGACATTATAGATGCCGATACTAGAGTAGCTCCAGTTGGATCAAATGTAATTATTAAAAATGGTAAAAATGAAATTAAAGTTGATGTAGGTTCTAAAGAAAATGCATTAATGGTTGTTAATGAAATACATATGGAAATAGCAGGTGCGGCAGAAAATGTAGCTATTAACATGGGTAGAGCATTTGTTGCAGAAGTAGATAATTTTATAGCTGACCCCAAAAGCAATGCATTAGTAGCTAGGTTTGATAATAGTTTAGTAGGGCCCGTACCAGGATTTCAATTTGTGTCACTGTCTACATCTACAATACCTGAATCAAATACAATGGCACTAGTTGATATAACAAATCAAGCAAAGGCTGAAAACTTTTCATTGTTTCAAAACAATTTAGAAAACACTGCTATAGCAATAACCAAAAAACCAGATGGAGCAACAGATGTACATGTAGGTGTTATTGCACCAGAGAGTGAACAGTTAAATTTATTTGCACAAAACAACAACTCTAATGTATTAAACTTAGACGGCACAGTAGCAAAAGCTGCAGACGGCACAAATATACATACTATTTCAACTACAGAACAAAACACATTAATTAAAGAATCAAACAACTTGATTAATAAGTCTACAACAGAATTAAAGGCTCCTTCGTCATTTGAAAAACTATATTCTGTTAAAGAAGAATTAGCTATACAAATAAACAATTTAAAAACAACTAGGTTTAAGTTAGAGTCTGACCTTAAAAAAATGTCAGATAAAAACACAAAGGCTTTACTGCAAGAAAAACTAGACAAAATAGATGAAACTGCTAATAACCTTTATGCTAACTTAGATAAAATAGATGAAGCGTTTGCTTCTGGTTCTGTGCCTATAGAAAAAGTATATCATGGTAACCCTGTAACAAAAGAGGTTACTGAAGCTCCGTTTGATCAAACAAAAGTTAGCACTATAATAGAAGACAATAGCCCAATAGAGCTTGCTAAAAAATTAAATCCAAAATTGTGGAAAAAGTTAATGCAAAACAAAGAGTATAAAGCTGAGCCTTGGAGAGTAGCTACTGAGCTTATAAAAGGAGAACTTAAAAAGAATCCACAAAAATTATTATCTGATGGTTCAGAGTATGTAATGTTTAGAAGAATGGATAGTGAAGCATTTGTTATACCAGAGTTTTTTGATTCTAAAACTGGTAGATATTATAGTCCTACTTACGGTGTATCTAAAGGTTATGCGATGGCTTCAGGTAGAAATATGCAGCCTAAAAGTTATCCAGAAATAGATACATTCTACAGTATAGCAACAGCACCTCCAAAACCTGTTGTTAAAAAACCTTCACCAAAGAAAAAACCTACAGTAGAACCAACAGTAAAGCAGCCTAAAATAACAAAAGTAGCTGAAACAGTTGATATTAAAAAGGGCAAAGTAAAGCCAATGACAAACGAAGAACTTTCACAGTTAAGTTTTGATGGTCAACTGTCTTACTTTAACAAGAAAAAAGATGAGTTGGTAAGAATTGCACAAAAGAAAGTAGGTCAAAAAGACTTAGATAAGCTAGGTGTAGACTTCTTGAAAAATAAAAAAGTAGTCAAAGAAAGTACAATGATACGTGCTATTGAAAACGAAATGAAAAGGATTAGGCAAACTAAAAAAACATCTGAAGATTTATCTGATATGATGTCGTGGTACAAGCCTGGTGCTGGCAATCAAAAGATTCTACAAAAAATGCCACCAGAAATAACTGAAAGGTTAAAAGACTTAACAGGTATAGAAAAAGAAATAGAGCTTAGAAAAACACAAATCTCTACTTTAAAAGAAAAATCTACTGATTGGTACATGAAAACTAATGAACTTAAAAATTTAACAAAAGAGTATAATAAAGTACAGATTGATAATTTAACAGAAATTACTGCATCATTAGAAAAGACAACAAGTAAATATAGAGCAGATTTACGTAACAAAGATAAGATAGGTCTTACTAAGCTAGATATTGAAAGTAGAAAAAAAATTATAAAGGCATCTGAAAGATTGAGACAGCGCATTAATCAAGTGTTGTCTGGGAAAATATCTACTGAGGAAGCATCAAAAGTATTATCAGGTATAAACATAAGAGGTATAGCTAAGTATATAGATATAAAAAGATTAATTGCTAAAAAGAAAAAGAAAGCCCCTGTTTATGATGTAGATCAATTAACATATATTATAAACAATAAAAATGCAACTATTGGTCCTGAGGCAAATTTATCAGGTAGTCTAGAGTCATATACTAGAAATCAAGCGTACAAGCGTGCTATGAAAATAATAAACAATACTGAAGCTAAACTACTTAGAGATATAGAATTTGCTGAAAAAGTAAACGCAAAGATTCCAAATTTTGCAGACTCGTGGGATATAATTACTTATGTTGAAAACAAAACATTAGTTAAAGAAATACAAGCTAACAATTTTGTAGTTAAAACAACTGATAAGGGTAAAGGTAATTACTTTGTCAAGGATGATACATACTCTGATTTAGTTAAAAGAGTTGAGAATAACCCTACAAAAATGAACATAATTAAACAGTATCAAAAACGTATTGAAAATGTTAGAAAAGATATAAATAAACAGTTAGAAGTGTTGGGTCCTGATGAATATATAAAATACATAGAAAACTATATACCACATATGTGGGATATAAAAGGTAAAAATTTAGATGATTTTGTTGACAGCTGGAGAACACGAACTAAAAGTAAAAATAAAAGAATTATACCTACATATGCAGAAGGTATAGAGCTTGGTCTTAAACCAAAGAAAATAACATTAGGAGAAATGTATAAATCTTATATTGAAGCTAACCATATTATGGCTAGAAACAATTTACTTTTACATCAGCTAAAAAATACTAAAAACGAATTTAACAATCCAATAGCAATGACCAATGAAGCTAGAGGCAAAATATATGAAACAGTTACAAACCAAATAGACTATGCTAAAAAGAACGGATATGATGATAAATTTATAGAAAGCCTAGAAAAGGAATTAGAGACGGTAAGAAAAAGTAACTATAGGGAGTTAAAAGATGAGTTTGTAATGAGAATATTTGGTGAAAGTAAAGATGGTGTGCTTATGGCAAGCAAAAACCCTGTATTTGTACATAAAGATTTTTATGAAATAGTAAAACCATTTATTAATAATCGGTATAAAATGGGTATGCTTGGAGAGGGAGCTGTAATGTTAAATCAACTTTATAAAAGTGCATTTTTCCTTGGTTCATTTTTTCACTTTGGTTCTTTATCAGAGTCTTCTATAGCAGCAAATGCACGATGGTACAATCCTATAAGAGGTTTTGCAGTTTTTAGTTATCCAGATCCAATTACTGGGAAAAAAATGTCTATGAGGTTTCCACATAGAATTGGAATGAAGTATATGCAAACAGAGTATTATGACGATGCTATAAGGCACGGTCTTACTAGAGAAACATCTGCGACAGATTATCATAGAAATTACTTTATAAATATGGCTGATAGAATTTTACGATACAAAGAAGATAAAGACCCACTAGTAAAAGCTATGTTGTCACCGCTAAGTGTAATAAAACCTTTTAAAAAGGGATTAGAAAAATTTAATGAAAGTCTGTGGAACAATTATCATCAAGGTAACAAAGTATTTACCTGGAAAGATACGGTTGATAAACTAATGAAAGATTTTCCTGAGGCTGATGAGTTTATGGTAAAAACTATGGTAGCAGAATTTGTAAACGATATATACGGTGGACAACCACAATTTGTTTTACCTAACAGCAAAATTAATAAAATATGGAATGACCCTAAGTATAAAAGCACGCTGGGACACATTCTTTTAGCTCCAGATTGGACCTTATCTGTACAAAATCAGTTTTGGAAAGGTGTAGGTATAAGAAATAAAGATTACAGAGCTTTTTATAATGATGACCCGTTACTTAGCCCAATACAAAGAAAAACATATAGAAGATATGTTGCTATGCAAATTGCATCGTTAGTTGGTATAACAGAGCTTGCCAATTTAATAATTAGTCAGTTGGGTGACGAAGAATACGAGCCGTTTAAATATGGACTGTTTACTGTTAACCATACACCTTTATATACGTATATTCTTGAAAGCGGCCTTATGGAGGGAATACTAACACAAACGAATAAAGTTGTTAATACAGCAAGGGCGAGAAAATGGAAAGATAAAAAGATAAAAAAATTAAAAACTAAACCTGAAGTGTTTTCGCTAGGTAAACAAATAGGTGAGGTTGCAGAACCACTGTTTCCTTTAATCAATGCTGCTGGAGGTACATTATTGTTTGGCAATGCTCCAGACAGGACTGTTATGGATTTTATGATAAAAGAAAGAAATGTTTTTGGATCAAAACTATCACCAATTTTACAGCAAACGTATGAGTTGCTAACAGGTATGTCTCCTAATGGATGGGAGATAAAAGGGGCTGTTCCTCTTTTTGGTAAATTAAAAAGTGACGTAACTTGGACAGACTGGGCAAGTTTTGCAGGAAATTCATTTGTAAAAAAATGGACACCTATATCATTTAACGAAGAAAGCAAAAGTTTTATTAACACATTTCCCGTGGGCTCTCAAATGTCTGTGTCTGAAGGCATAAAACATATAGATAGACTGCTACTATTATACGCTGAACAAGAAGCTCAGCTAGATATTATGAATGAGTACAAAAAGGGTTTTGGTGCAAATATTAAATATGCAGATTTTGTAACTAAGCTAGAGGATTTAATGCCTGAAACATTAGAATTTTTAAAAGAATCACATAAAGATTTAAATGTAGGGGCGCTTTACAATTATAGAATAAAGGTTCTTAGAAATCATTATATAAAAAAATTCCACGAAGAATTGCATCCAAGCCCTAAAGGTAAGGATAAAGATATACAAGAATTAAATATGCCAAAACTATTTAAATATGCAAACTCATTAGCTAGACTACATTTTACTGGAGAACATCTGCAAAGAGTTTTAGTTAATAAATATAAAATAGATTACAAGCATCCTAAAGGTGGTGTTTTAGGTGACCACCCTGAAGGTGAAGAGTTTGCAGATAGTATAAAAGTTTTAATAGAAAGTATGCCTGAGTACGAAGCAGGTGCACAAACTAACATAGAGTATTTGTTTTGGAAAGGCAACAGATATGAGTTGGACAAAGGGTATAAAAAGATTTTACAAGAAAAAGAAATCGAAGATAAATCTTGGGAAGATTTCATTGAATAACTATATTACGATAGAATTTTAAACAATAAACAAGCTCGTTCACGCACAGCCAGTGCTTAGGGCAGGGAGGAAACATGGCAAACGGTAAACACAAATACTCAGTGCAAGAAGCACAAAACATTTCTTTAGGCCAAACAGGTGTTGTTTTGATAGACGACACAGCTGAGCACACTGGCCCTTTTGCAGCAATTACAGCTTTAGAAGATGCAGCAGTCGATGTATCTGAATGTGATATGTCTTTTATTACAGATGTAGCAGACTTTACAATACCAAAAGGAACAACTATTTTTGGACGTTTTGCATCTATTGAGTTAGATAGTGGAAAAGTTTTAGCTTACAAAGCATAATTATGCCAATTAACACACTAACAAATTCACTAAGTTCTATAGAGCCATTTTCAAAATATGATAGATGGTCTATGTATTTTGATGGCACAAACAATAATAGAGTTAATTGTGGATCTGATTCTAGTTTAGATGTAGGCACAAAAGATTTTACTATATCTGCTTGGTTTAAAAGCGTTGATGGTTCAGGAAGCAAGGATAACTGGCCTATTGTGTCGAAAGGTCATTCATTAGGAAGTGGAGATGGGTGGGCTGTAACTCATATAGACTCATCTACTCATTCTAATAAAATGTTTTTTGATTTAGTAACTAGTTCTGGCGGTGGTACTAGAAATATAGAACAAACAGGCGCTGATATAGTTAATATGAATCAATGGCATCATGTGGTTTGTGTTGGAGATAATACTAATAATTTAATGTATATATATATTGATGGCTCTTTGACAAATGCTGCAAACACAATAACAGTTACTGATTTGACTGATGATTCTGATGTATTTTACATTGGCAATGACGCTAATTCTAGAGACTATGAAGGATACATATCAGATGTAGCTTTCTATAATGACATAGCTTTTACAGCAGGTCAAGTCACCACAATATATAATGGTGGTACACCTTATAATCACAAAGAAGGTATTGAGCCTACTAAATTAAAAGGCTGGTGGAGAATGGGTGATGGTGTAGAGAATGGCACAGGGTCAACAATATATGATGCTAGTGGTAATGGTAATAATGGAACAGTTGAAAATGGACCAGTTTTCGCAGAGGATAGCCCATAATGAGTATAGATGAACAAATAAAAGAGCTTGTAGATCAATATAATAAATGTATTAGTAAAAAACAAGAAGCTCATGATACAGCACAAAAATGTTTAGGTGCTATAGAAGTACTAAAGAAAATGAAAGAGGAAGAAGAATGCCAAGATTCGGAAAAAGAAGTAAAAAAAACTTAGAAAGTTGCGACAAAAGATTACAAGATATATTTAATGAAGTAATTAAATACGTAGATTGCAGTGTTTTGGAGGGACATAGAAATGAAGACAGGCAAAACAAGCTTTACGACGAAGGTAAAACTAAAGTTAAATTCCCTAATGGGAGGCATAATAGTAGCCCTAGTAGGGCTGTTGATGTTACACCTTATCCAGTGGACTGGGATGACCGTGAGCGACAAACTCTTTTTGCTGGTTTTGTACTGGGCATTGCTCAGTCAATGGGTATTAAATTAAGATGGGGTGGAGATTGGGACCAGGACTTTCAAGTACAAGACAATAGGTTTGATGATTTTCCACATTTTGAGATAAAGGAATAAAATGGTAGACAGTTTAAAAACAGTTACAGCAGGTGCAAGTGGAGTTACAATAACATGGCTAGAGTTCTTACCTATGATGGTAAGGGTTGCTGTAGGGATAGCAACATTCGTATATATATGCGTTAAGATTTATAAAGAAATTAAAAGGTAATTACATATGAGAAAGAAGGGAGTTGTAAGAAGAGCGATAGTAACGCCTGATAAGCATTTCCCTTTGCACGATTTGCCTGCTATTAAAGTAGTTTGTAAAGCAATTGAGTTAGTTAAACCCTGTACATACATAGACTTAGGTGACACTGGTGAGTGGGAGCTTTTTAGTAAACACTACTGGCGTGACAGAGAACAACCCCCTTTAGAACTATTAATACCAATGCTAGACGCTGAGGTTGATGGCGTTAATGAGGGCATGGATATAATTGATGCTAGTCTTGACAAGGCTAAGTGTAAAAAAAGACACTTTATACAAGGCAATCACGAGCTATGGCTAGATAATTTTGTAACTAAACATCCTTATTTACCACAGTATAGAACCGAAAAAGCTTTAAACTTAAAGGAAAGAGGATACAAGTACTGGAAATATGTATCTACTAAGAAATTAAAAATAGGCAAACTTAACTTTACACATGGCGACTACACTCCTATACATCATGCTAAGAAACACTTATCTCAGTACGGTGAAAATATTATGTATGGACATACTCATGATATACAGCGTTTTACCGATACAAGCCTGGGTGGAACTAAGAGTGCTTGGAGTATGGGTTGTTTAAAAGATATGAGTTCTGATAAAAACAAGTGGTTACGTGGTAACTTACATAACTGGAATCATGCTTTTGCTATTATAGACTGGTTTAAAAATGGTAACTTTAAAGTAGAGGTTGTAGAAATAATTAACGGTGAAACCTCGGTATGGGGCAAATATATAAATGGTAATGACTAATGGATGTAATGGTACTGCTAGAAAATTACGGCATACCAGTGGTGGTTGCTACCGCTTTCGGTTTTTTTATCTGGAAACAGAACAAATTTATCCAGGACGAACTCATGGAAGAGTTGGACGAACGCTTTAAAAGGCTTGAAGGAATAGTTATAAAGCTTATTGATCAACAAAAGAAAATGCAGATAGAACAAAAAGGAATAGAGAAGAGTTACAGAGCTCTTGTTGAAATTATTGCAGCATTAGCTGGTGGTGGCATGAAACATAAATTTTTAAGTATGATAAAAAGTAACGATGAAGAATAACAAAAAAGGAGGTCCAAATGGACTTAAAAAAAGTAGCTGAAGATTGGGTTGGGGCTAAACTTGATGAACTTAAAAGCGAAGACGTTAGACAAGAGATAGTTGATAAATGGAATAAAGATGTAAACATTCCTATTATTGGTGAAAAAACTGAAGAGAAAATACTTTCTGCTTTACTTGACTCTGTTCTAGCTATAGCTGAAAAAGTGCTTAAGAAATAATATTAAGATAGTATCTCAATCTAAACTTAAGGTTTGTGGCCATTTACTAGACATTGTTTTGGTAGATGGCCTATACAACCACGATGGCGTACACGCCTGGGGCAGGTTTAATGCAGAATTGCAACGCATAGAACTTGACGCTAACCAACCTTCTAGCAAATTAGGTGAAACTTTAATACATGAATTGCTTCACGCTATTGAGTCTAGTGTAGATTTAGATTTAAATGAATTGAAGATACAGGTATTGGCTAACTATCTTAATCAGCTTGGAATAGGTGAGTATTTACTAGGTAATCTAGACCTTGCTAGAATTCTTGACTAGATAAATATTCTTTACACCTAGAAGCAACTCTTCTATCAGGCCTTACTTCTAGTTCATCAAGGGCTTGTAATGCAATATGATATTTCTTTTTATACATATCAAGCAACTCACACAACTTTATGTTTTCTTTTTTTAGCAGTTTTATTTCCATTTGATCCATTGTTCAAACTCCTTATTATAGTTGTTGTCCAGTAACCTTTTGGTATTAAAACGTTCATTCCTTTTCTTTTAATTTGCACTTAAGTTCCTCTATTTCTTCTACTGCATCAGCATGATTTTGAACCCAATACTTTATTTCTTCATGCGCTTTTTTTAATTCTTTCTCCAACCTAACAATCATAGGATTTGTAGGTATCTTACTCGGTATCGACATATCCTGCTCCTTTTTCAAATATACGACTAATAGGTAGTAATACTATTTGACTTGCATCACTATCTCCTCCAGAAACTGTTCTGGCTATGTTTTTATATAATAGTCTTTTAACAATAAACTTTAATTCTTTAACTGGGAATATGAAACCACCGACAATTTCATTGTCTATGGCAAGTAGATGTATCCAAGTGTCGGCTTCTGTTGCAGCTAATCCTGAAGGTTTATCTTTGTATTTAACTTCAATACATATATTTCCAGTAGTTGCCCACTTGTCACGTTCAGTTTTAACTTCTATCTTACCTTCACAATTAAGCATATCATTTACTTTCTTTTCAAATATTACGCCAAAGTTTAAATCTAAATCAAAGTTTTTACTCATCGGGTGCATCCCATCCTTTGCAGTAATGTGCTAATAGTATAGCATCTGCATTTACAAGAGTCACTTTAGTCTTAGGGTGAAGCTCTATAGCTTTACTCTTTAACTCTTTTTTTCTTATTTTCTTTTCTTTTGATAATGGTTGAAAAGATTCCATCCATTTTTTAGGTTGTACATATATATAAGGAATGTCTAGTGCTGCTAATATCCCTTCCCATTGACCGAAGTTGCGACCAAAGGTAAAAGTAGAAACCACACCTTGACCAGGAAAACTATGAACCTTTTCAATGACAGCATAACAATCTTCAAACTGATACTTATACAAGATATCAGCCATCTCTTTGATATCTTTAGGACAACGAAAAACTTTTAAGTTACTTTCGTCATCTAAAACGGCACATGCTCCGTTGATTCCTGGGTCGATTCCGATGTAGTACATTCTCTCAACTCCTTATTTTTTAACGTCACTATCTTAGTAGTAGTGTAAGAACAATCAAACTCTAGTTCTTTAGCATAGTCCTTAATAAACTTAGGTGGACTCTTAACCTCAAAATATTCTGGCATCTTATTTCCTGCCGTGCAATGACACTTGCCTATTATAACATCATAATACACTGCACCTTCGCCTTTAAAATTTAAACTAAACAATTCCATTTTTCCAAAGAAAACTGATGTTATAGCTCCAGATCCACCACAATCATCACAATCTATACGCTCATAGTTGCTAGAATCATCGTATGAGGCCTTTAAACGGGTGTATACGCCCATAACATCCTTCCACTTAGGTAAAGTATCATTTGATAAAGATAGCTCCTCACAGGCCATTTTAAGCATTCCAGTATTGCAGTCATATAATCTATTAACATAGTGTTCTACCAAAGATTTGTTCTTAAATGGGTCTCTATTGAAGTCTAAAAAGAAGTCTCTTATTATATCAACTCTGTCCATTTTCAATCTCCTTTTGTTTTACCTTAGCATACCTTTCTGCTTTTTTCTTACACAAAAACTTTTTCCCTTTAACTATATAAACAAAATGTAGTTCCTTAAATATTTTTATTTCATCTTGCATCTATAAAGCCCCTTTGTTTTTTGTATTTAATATTTTATCAGTAAGCTCAGGCATGCCTATCATCCTAGTACGTGAAAATAAAAGTTCTTTAAATTCCATTAACCTTTGAATAGCGGTGTCATAATTATTGCACATAATCTCTAATATTGCAAGTTCTATAAAATATTCCATCCTATAGTCTGTGCTTTTAGAATCTCGTATATGTTTTTCATGCCAAGCTCTCCACTGCTCTAGGTCAATATCATCACCATCTCTGTAGTTTTTCATTTTATCTACAACATCTTCTGCTTCGTCATCACTAAATTCAAACCACTCTCCACGTTTTTTGTTGTTTGAAAAACTTTTATGAAGCCACTTTTCTTGCCTAACATCGCCCTTCACTGTCTTAACAATAGATAACTTGTGTGGACACCCTGTCTGCATTCCATTTAATCTGTCTTCAGCTTTGCCTGCAGTGTACCCTATTTTGTATAGGTTAGTTTCTTCAGCTTTTATTAAATATATCATTTATGTTTACTCCTAAGGCTATCTAGCCAACTCTCTTCTTCGTTATTATAATTACCTTCTAGTATTTTTTGCATGTTAGAGGGATTCATAACCCAATCAAAAGAGCATCTCCAGTCTGCTGATCGACCCGAAAGAAAGTCAGAACTATGTATTTTATTAAAATAATCTACAAAGAACTTCTCATTAGGGTTCTCTTGCCATCTCTTTTTTACGTGGTTCAGCCTCGTTCCTTTGATGTTTATAATACTAGAAACACTTTCATTGTCAAATGTTTTATTCCAGGTTTCAATAAAGAACTCAATAGGTATATTAATTTTATTATTCTTTTTAGTATTATATATATTATTATATATACCTCCATTTTTTTGTGGATAGGTATCCATTTTTTTATGGATAGGTGCCCATGTTTTTATGGATAGGTATCTTTTATTGTTTTGTTTCTTGTCAACATTAACACCGATATACCCTAGTCTTTGTAGGTTAGATACCCAGGAAGACACTGTTTTCTTATTAACATCGTATAAGTTTGCAAAATATTGATTCTCTGCCCAACATCTTCCTGTTTTATTGCAAAGACAAGTAATCTCTCCATACAAGAGTTTCTCGCTTGGCTTTAAGCGGTTATCGTATCTAACTTCTGAAGGTATAACAGCGTAATAACTAGGTCGCACTGCTAGCCCTCATATTTTGAAAGCTGGTCTTGCCTTTCAAGGCATCTATTTTTTGTGATGCTTCTTTCTTAGTTGGATTAGTCCTCAACCAAGCATCTAATCTAGCCTTGTTCTCGCCCTCATAATCTTTAGTAAGTTCTTTAATCTTGATCAACTGTGAGTCAGTTGCTTTCTCTTCTACAACAGGCTCGTCCTCCACATCGGGCAAGTCTTCACCTGCATAGATGTAAAGTCCTAGTCCGTGTAGCGATATAGCTTTTGTCAAACATCTTTGTATCGATGTGTTTATCTCAAAAGAGTTAGGCTTCATCACTGTTTTATTGTAACCGTTAAGCACTGGGTGTACTTGACTTCTTTCTATACCATCAGCTATAACTGTAACTCTTACATAACAACCACTCTCTGATTGCATATAAGGAACTTCATTGCCGTTAATATCTTTGTATTCATGTACATGCCACTGTGCTGTGGGGCAAACTTTAAGCAGCTCTTTTACTGCAAACGTCCAACTTAAATATGTAAAGCGACCCTTCTTCTCTGTATAATCATTAACATTAACAGAGTTAAGGGTTTTAAATAATGAATTATCTTCACTCATGGTTTTACTCTCCCTCCGTATTTTTTCTCACATTCTTGCCAGTATGCACAGAATCTTTTAGAGCACATCATATTATTTCTGTTGGGTATAAATACTTCTTTTTTAACCCCGTTTGCTACATGCTCCATCAATCCAAGAACATACTGTCTGTCTTGTTGGTTTGGCATCCACCTGGACTGTTGCACTTTCGGTGTCTTAGTCTTTATCAAGTAGTCCAACCCTAAGCTTTTTGCTTTTGTTGACTCATTCACTTCATAACCTAGGTCATACATTGTTAATTGTAATCGATGGTCATGGGGTATAACAAGTCTACCACTTTTTTTGTTTTTTGATACTGACCTACCTGCTGTTTTGTTGTCTATTATAACATCATCTTCTGTTATAACATCAGCAAACTGAAGTATATCAAAATCAAAGTCATCAAATTCTACAGCTAATTTCTTTTGAACAAACTTAGGTTGAATATCTTGTGCCACAGTATCACTCCAATGACCAACACTGTTGATGCCTATCTCCCGTAGAGCATCTGGTTTATCATTAGAGTGAAACTCTGTGTCATCCTTGTTCTCGTCCCATTCTGTTACAAAAGCATCCTTTATATCATCCATAGGAAGGTTCTTCCTAGTTAATATTTTTTGCTCCATATCTACGTTTATTGCCTCATCTACAGACTTGCCATACAAAAGCGCTATACTTGGTGGCTTGTTGCCTATTAGTTTACGGAACATAAACTGTGCAGAGCATTTAAGATACTGTGTTATTGACGAAGGACTAAGATGTGGTTTAGTCTTCTTTTTTGTATTCTTCATTTACCACGCCCGATATGTATTGCTTACCATCTTTATCTTTAGTCCAGGCTACTATTGGCAGCTTCTCACCATTAGCTCCGTTTAATATCCCTTTAAAGTCAGGGCTATTCTCGTTTTTCTTTGGCTGATCAGCATAGAACAGTACAAAGTTGTCTTTTGGGTTTACTATCATTCCGTTTTCTCCTTCTCTGTGTTTTAAAAATTGTTCTAATTGGTCTAACGTCATGGTGTATCTTTTATTTATCTTCAAGGCGCTTGACATCCCATAGTGTTTCTATGTTTATAGTCGCACACATTGCAGAAGATATCACCATCGTCAAACTTTTTTATTTCATCTTCTTCTTTGAAAAGGTATAGTTTCCAGGACTTACCTTTAGATTTAAAAGATAGCAAAGCACCATCGTCTTCGTATCTTACCCATACGTTTTCAAATTCTTCTAAACCATATTCATTCTTTATGTTTTCTAATGCTTGTGACATTGAATTCATATTGATTTCCTCCATTTAAAATTTATAGGGACGGTGTTTAGCATATCAATGTGTCAACATCTTCCGTAAAACATAATCTGTTAACAATTAACCAACGTCCCTAATGATAGCGAGGAGGCGAGAAGAGTGTGGTCCAAGTGTGTAGCACTTTGTGGAACCCCCTCGCAAATATTATAAACATTCACCTAAAATGGATTCTCTTAGTACAAACATCTCCATTAAAGGTAGTTCTCTTAATTTCTCTATGATTATTTTAAACTTATTCTCACTTAAACTAGACGAATTAAAGTAATCATATACTTCAGCTTCCCAAAGCTTTAATGATGCAATGTTACTTTTGTCAATAGCTACTAGCTTTGATGCCTTTTTTAAGTGGCTCAACTCTTCTTTACTAAAAATATTCCAAGAATTTAAATTTCTTAATGCTTGCTCCCTTAACTTAGGGTATCCCTCACAAGCTATTACGCATCCTGCGTGATTTGTTCTGTAATTATCAGTATAATATTGAATAGCATTTTCGCTTATTCTAATTGTAGTGTTTTTCTTCAATGCAAACCTCCTTTACAATCGCCACTAAAATTATAACTACTTATTCTTTTTTTCAAGTGTTTTTTTCTTTTTTTCCACATATTTATTGAAATCGTCCCAATCTTTCTTGTATTCTATGTATTCTGATATTGATTTTTCTAGTAATTCAGATCTAGTTTTCATGGCTCCAATAAAATATGTCATCTCTAATACTTTTTGCTCTAACTTTGCTATCCTGGATACTTTTTTCTTACTCACTTCACTCTCCTTTTTTTAAAATACTCTCTTATTTCATTTGCACTATCTTTTTTTGACATCTTTATTTCATCTGATAGTCTTTCAAGATAGCTTGATTCTATTAAATGCTTATACTCTCCATTGTAATGATGTATCAATCTAAGTATTTTATCTGCTTCAATTAATGCTTCTGACTTAGTCTTAAACTTTTTTTTAAAAGACATGGTGTTCCTTATCGTCTGTTTTTAATAAAAATCTTGTAAAAGTTGTCGACTAATATAAGAAATAATATTGCATATAGCAACCAGTCAATTATGTTAAAAATTATTTCCAATCACTTGCTCCTTAATGGTTTTTATTTATAAAATCTAAAAATGTTATCTCGCCTTGTTTTGTGTCAAAATCTCTGAACTCATCTAAAGTATTAAAAATCATATCAACATCGTGTAAGCTGAAATTTTCCTCTAACCACTCAACAAGTTTTGCATCTCTATCTACTCTTACTAAGTCTTTCATTTATTCTCCTCTATTTATTTGCATCATAAAAAGCTTTTGCAAAACCTGGGGGTGTCATAGACCTAAGTCTTGCTCTTTCATTTGGTGGCAGACTAAAGCTATCATAAAATATTCTAGCCATTCTTTTCTTAACACCTTTTTTGCTTGTAAACTCTACCATATCAGGCTCTACTACATCTGTTGGCTTAGGCATATTAAACTCACCCCATAAACAAGTTCTTTTACTATAAGCATCTCCATATTCATAAGGTTGGAATGTGCATTTAGCATCTCCAATATAATGTTTTAATCTACCTACTGGATTTTCCAATACCCAAAACTTAGGCTTAGTTATAAATATAATTCTTAAACAAGCATCAACGACTGACAAGCCTTCGAGTAATGGCTCTTTGCCTTTTTTCTTCCAATGCCTAGCCCCACTACCACTAAAGTGTGTGCAAGGTGGAGCAGACAGTATACCATATATTTGTTCTTTAGGTTTTTTAAACAGCCTAATATCACCTGTGCCATAATCATCTTCAAGCCATTCTTGTGGATCAATAACCCTAACATCATATCCATTGTCTTTATATGGTTTGCTCCAAGAGCCAGTTCCACCACAAAGGTCTAGTATTATTTTATCTTCATTAAACATTACTCCTCCATTGTTAGTGCTAGTGGTAGGATTTGAACCTACAAAGGCACATTGCCATCAGTTTTACAGACTGCTTACTTTTCCAAATTGTATACACTAGCATGTATATGAGATTGAGAGAGAACTTTTGCTTGAGGACGCTATAGCCTGATTATGCATCTGTACCTCTCAACGAATGTTAAGTTTTTATAGCCGTTAAAACTCTCTCATTATCTCTCGCTCACTTGCTTAATTGTTGGTATACATTGGGATTCCACCGACATGTCGTTTACTCTAGTCAACCCCCTTCCGTATACCAGGGAAGCTTTACTTACCATATCTTAACGTAAATAAATGTACTTCTACTTTACTTATAATCTTTTTACACAGATCTGCAGGCACCATACTTCTTTCATAGTTACCCTTCAATCCTTGAGTACCTGTTCTACTACCTCTTGGTGCTCGTTCGTGGTCACAATCTGGATTACCATTCTTACAAGTCTTAGGTTTCCAATCAAAGTTAGTCCACAAATCTGTTGGTTTAGCCCTTGTATCTCCATACTGACAATACCAGGCCGTCTTTAATTCTTCTTTGGGGAATATATCTAGTTTCCTTAGCACCCCCCTAGGATTCTCTACTAGGTATAGTAGGTTTGGATTAATCGATTTATAATAATCTATAATCTCTTTGGTCTTCTGTGCTATCTTGATACCCATCACTGCTTCTTTTGTTTTAGGTATGTATGCACCCTTACCTCCAGTCCAATGATGTCCTATACTGGCTACACTAAACGTATAACATGGTGGACTTGCCCATATAAAGTTTGGTATAAATGGTACTTTACTAGGTTCAAAATCAAATATGTTGCATACTTGGTCTATCTTCTCAAAGTCATTTATATCCGTAGTGTAAGTTTCATATCCAAGCTTTTCAGCTTCTTTACTGAAACTTCTAGAGCCAGCAAATAACTCTAGTGTTTTCATTTATCTCTCCATAGTAATGTAAATTTCTGTATCTGATTTTATGCATTCAAAGTGAATTAGTTTTCCTTTTCTAATTTTCTTTAAGTCTTCTTTTTCAAGAACTATATCTACTGCATATACATCATTACAAACTTCTTCTACTTTCATTAACCCTCCAATCTAACTAATGATGTTGATACTTTCCATCGACCTTCATGCTCTGTGTCAATTCCTATGCTCTTAGGATTTACTTTATGTATGACACCATATAATCTACTACCATCTTTACGTCTTTCAAAGGACACATTTGCACCTACTCTAAAATGTCTGCCTTTAAGATACTTTACCTCTTCTTCTATTCTATCTAAGTCTTTAAAGTCTAGACTCGATAGTTTTTTTATTATTGTATGAGTACCTAACTCTTCTAACTTGAACTTCATCTTTCTTCTCCTGTATTAATGAAATCTAAGGGGAAGCTTGGTTGTAGGTAGTAATGACACGTTACCTAGGAACTTGTGCCTTCCCAGCTGTACAACCTCATAGCTCCCCTAATACTTTATTACTCTCGTGATTTGATCCATATAAGCCCACCTATTATCATCATAATCAAACACTTTAAATCCTTTATGTTCTCCAAATCCTTGCACTACAACTTTTTTAACTTGCCCTGCACCCCACGTATCTCTCAATACTACTAGGCTACCTACTTTTATATCTTTTTCTTTCATTTTTACTCCTATGATGCTTGATTCCACCCACATTTAACA
>CETC01068606.1_pt1 | contig 24809 bp, 25 predicted proteins | sample 326911 | NCBI WGS metagenome assembly CETC01 (sample SAMEA2622694, study PRJEB7988) | marine metagenome | isolation source: saline water (ENVO:00002010), including | reverse complement strand
CGAAGATCGCGAGACTGAACGCCTTCTGTTAATTTTTGTAAAATAGACATTATATAATCACCTCCTTTTCTATGGATTTATTCTGTCTTAATTCCTGCCAATCTTTGCATTCTATTGAATAAAGGGTTGGCATCCTTTGTTGTTTTCTGCTCATTCCGAGCGGCGACAAGCAACGTAGACTTTCTTGACACCATTTCACTTAATGTTGATTCCTTCTTGTCGACAGAAGAGGTAGCAACAGTATCGTTCAAGGTTTCAAAGACAATCTTTGCTTCTTGTACAGTTTCGGCTTTGGAAATGGCTTCGACAACTTTTTCTTTTTGTCGCTCATTCAAGGAGGCATTTTCTAGAGCCTGGTTTATATACAGCAACTTCGCGTTGGAAACATTCAGGGTATCCAACTTTTCATGCAAAGTTTCAAATGCTGTGGTATATTTCTCAACCTGTGCCTGCAATTTTGTGGCAGCAGATGTTAGAGTCTTGTTTTCTTTTTGAAGGGCCGCTACTGTTTTGCGGAGTTCTTCGTTTTCTTCTTTTACTTTGTCGTCCTGTTCGCGAGCGAGGAGCATTTGCTCATACTCTCTCATGATGGACTCTGGTGTTCCGGCCCAGCCTGACTTTTGTGGCTCAAAATCAACCCTTACGGCTTCCATGACCTCTTCAAGGTCGATTTCTTCGTCAATATCCATTTCTTTAAGGGCTTCCGCAACCATCGCAGGGGTTATATCAATATCCACACCTGCGTCTGGAGTGTTGTCAAAAGATGGGGCAGTTTCAATATCTGTTACGTCGGCTGTGGGCTCGTCATCGGCAATGTCTATCCCGATTTCATCATCGGCCATTTCCTCTCCAGAAGCAAAAGCAGAGTCTATGTCTTCGTCTTCTTCTATGTCTGCCTCAAGAGAATCGAGCTTGATTCTTATAATCTCGTCGTCATCAGACATAAAAGCGTCAGGCATATCTGCAACAACAGAATCTACATCAAATTCTGGTATTTCGTCGCCGGTGAGGTCAGCCTCTTCTCCTGTGGCTGTAGCTAGCGGATCTTCAGCCATTGGGTCCGTAGCCATCATCGTATCGTCTTCAAAGGACAATTCTTCCTCTTCTTCCAAGAGTCTGTTAACTGCGTCCTTTACTTCAGTTGAATATTTCTCTATAACGAGTTGCTCTGCATTTTTAAGCGCGGCTTCTTTTAAAGCCTGTGCGTCGATAATGGCTCTTTCAAGTAGATTAGACATGTTTAAACTCCCAACGTTGATGTACTGTAATTAAATAAATTAGTCGTGTCTCTAAATAAATAGTTGGGAAAGATTTCAAACGGAAGGAAAAAATTTTAGACGCTTAGAAGGTGGAGCAGGCGGCGTAAAACTTGCACTCATCGTTGGCGTGATTGCTGCCGTCGACCTTAAACCTTATCTTATCTATGCCAACAATCGGTATGATCGCGACGTTGCCTGCAGTTGTGAGAGAGACAGCGGCACCATGAATGTCTTTTACTAAAGGTATTTCTTTGTAAGCATTAACAGTTCCATTCGCATTAAAAGTGGCTGCTGCATAAGACAAGCCGAAAACGGTCAGGCCAGCTGGGTCGCCGGTGTCGGTATTGGCTTTTGAATCAAGGACAACAATCAAAAACCTTTGATTTTCTGTGCTGAATTCTACTGGGGCATTATGTTTTACACTTTGTGGTGTGCCAATGGCATCTACTCCTGCTCTGTGCTCTGATAATATGTTCTTTGGGCTGCGGGTTCTACCCCACGATGAAAACTTTACCTGCCCTGTGTTTACTTTCGATACCATTTTGTTCTCCTATATTACTTATATTCGTTTTTGAATTTATCTTTGTATTTTTGTGTCATTTGTTGATATTTTCTTTTTCTATTTTCTCTCTTTTCTTTTTCTTTTAGAGATTTCTTCTTAAAATATCTTCTCTCACGAACCTGTTCAAAAATGCCAGACTTCTTGCATTTTCTGTTAAACTTCTTGATCATTCTTTGAAGCTGATCTTGGTCTCTTATATAAACTTCTACGTGTACTGGCTTTCCTCTGCTCATTATTTATTCCTTTACTTTAAAGCATTCCATTTTTGTCCAGCGAGGCCGAACAAACCACTTATATCAACACCTGCATCGTTAGGATCTCTGCCTGACATTGGCGAAGTTCCCGGGCTAGCATCGGGTGCACCACCTTGTCTTAGTGGCTCTGTTCCCTCAAAGACATTTTGAAGCTTTGAGTTGCCCATTGCATCGAGCATTTTTCTCTTTGTTTCTAAAAGCTTCTTTCTTCTTGCTTCTTCGGCTTCTTTCGCATTGGCCTCTTGCGTCACTTTATCAACAACAGGCTTTTGCTCCACAACCAAGCCCTGAGCTTTGGTTATTCCATAGGCGACTTCTGCTACCAAGTTAGAAAGTACCCCCTCTTCAAAGAGAACCTCTTTAACACACTCTTTTACTATTGATTTTAGTTCTGATCTTTTCATTCTTCCTCGTACTTCGCTAGAATGCTGTTTAGTGCGCGATTAATATTGTCTCCTTTTGTAAAGACATTTGATCTTTCTTTGGATTCAGTCATCATAAACGCGCCGGCAGTAGATGGATCTGAAACCATATCAAAACATATTAATTGAAAATCGTCTTCAACTATGGTTACGCCATTGTTTTCCCTGACGGAGCCCTGGCCTCTGGAAGAAATACCCAAAGATACTCCTTCTTTTACCAGCCCAGCAAGGATCTTTCCCATGGGAGTTTCTGTTAATACTTTTATCTTTCCCATAACCTTGTTGCCTTCCATCCAGATATCGGTTACAAGATGAGAACACTTCTCCAATTGTATAACTGAGGTGTCAGGGTGGTCTAGCTCTCCAAGTGCTCTCTTTTCTTTTACGAGCTTTTTGTAGTTGTTTACCTCTCTAGCCAGCGTGTCTCTGCTATAAACTCGATTATTGCCATTTGGCTTTTCTGCCTCTTGCATTAATCCAGAGAGTATAATACCACCATTTCTAACAAAGTCTTTCTCAGACTCAGTTAATAGATCTTGGCACACACCACCATCGCACAACTCATAATATTCTCTTAATAGTTTCATATCAATCCTCTTGCGGGGGTCACCCGCATCAGCTAAGAGCCCTTGCAACAACGAGCAACTGGTCTAATCATCCATCTTATTTTTGCTACTGGTCTCATCTTCTTCTCCTTTTAACGTGGACTAGTTTTTCCATTTTGAGGCCGTTATCATCAAACAGGGCATCAAACAAATACGCCACTGCAGATGATGCAAAGCCTAAAAGTAGTCCGGTGACGAATGAATCGTCAAAAGTAAATAGTTCTGTATAGCTGCTTATGAACCACAAAAATATTCCAACCCAAAAGCCGGTGCACATTGAGCACTTAAGCAATTGCCCTAACTTTCCTGATGTAGGTCTTATTGGGTCGAATATTTTTCCGTGGACTAGGATTTGGGTAAGGCCATGTGAAATAAGGCAAAACCATATAAAGTTCATTAATCGTCACTTTCACCCTCTCGAACAAGGGAATAGTTATACATAAACCCATATGGGCGCACTCTGGAGTCCATTGAACCCTTTTTATCTGACTGTGGCACTTCTCCAAACTCTGTGGAATCTTCAGCAGATGGCCTAAGCATTGAGTCCAGTCTTTCGTCGTCGTACTCTTCGGCAGACTTAAAGTATTTCTTCTCACCGTTTATATACTCGTTAATTGCATATAAGAATGCCTGATTAACATCTATACCCGGGATCTTGGATTCTAACATTTCTGCTTCTAAGGCGCCGAAAACATTTCCACCTCTAATAGCAGACTGACTAATCAGTCCCCGTTTCGCTAAAAAGCGAAACATTCTATCTTGAGATGAATAGACTTTATCTGATAAGTTTTCTTTTGGAAAGGTTACACACTTTCTTTTCTCGACCATCAACACCACATCGATATCTTCATGATCCATAATTAAAATATCACCAGATATAGTTCTGCGAACTTTAAGATCTATTCTAGGATCAAGCTCGATGGTTGCTTTAATCGTCATCTTTCCCTACCTCTCTTAAAAGGTCTTGCGTCTTAAGGACTGTTTCTACCATGGTTGTGTCGATTTCTTTTTCGGCACTATTGTTTAGTATATCATAAACTTTTTGCATTTTTTCACAAAGAATTGAGTCACTCTTAATTATGTCCTTGCTCATCGCAGACTTTAGTTCGTCTTTCAGTCTACCAACTTCTTCATTAAGATAAAGCTTTAACTCAATACCGTTATCGGCAAACGACCCTATGTAACGAGACAATAACTCTTTTTGGCTTTCACTTAAGACTTCTTTATACTCTTCATTAAACTTGCTAACAAAAGTATTGTAAATAATCGAATCCATCGGAAGCTGACCTTCCTGGCGGGTCTCAACGGACGCAGACATCTGATCTACAATGTTTTCCTCTAGGAGAACCCGATCCTTCACTGGAAGTGCATCTTGAAATATAGAATAAACTGAAGCTATGCTCTTGTAGTTTGGCACAAAGCTTGTAAATATTTTGCCTGACAAAGTTTTATTAATCTTACTGATTAATGCAGTTTGTTCCTTGAAGATCTCTTTCTTGTCCAAAGAGCTGTACTTTTCTTTTGCTTCAACCACTATCTTTTCGGCTGTTGATTTCTTAATGTGCCTAGTTTCATATATTGATTTATAAAGATTCAACTCTTCTTTTAGAACACTGCTGCCGCCGAAGTGGTCTCTTATAATAGAAACAATTTTATTCTGCTTATTCTTGTTGTTTTTTACAACCGATTCAGTAAGTTCTCTTATCAAAGCTTCATAAACAAACGCTGTATTTCTCTTCTTGTTATGTTTCAGTCTCATCTTTATCTCCTCTTTTTTGAAGGGCCTCGAAGAGTTCTTTTATTTCTTTTTCATTTTGAAATATCTTGTTCTCTTCTGTTATGTAATTAGTTTGCTTTTCTTCGTAAACACTAGTTCCTTTCGCTAAACCAGACAACTCAGAATATCCCGGGAATGTTTTTCTAATGGTTCCGGTTTCTGGAGTTGCCGCTCTTCTCATGTTTTTCTTCCGAGGGCCGGAAGTTTTTCGTCGATCCCCACCTGGTGACAAGCTGCGCGGTTCGTAATATCCATGAGACCTTGCAGTTGTTGTCCTCCCTTTCTTATCTGTTACTTTTCCTATATCATCATCTCGCTTTGCCGGGGGCGCAGCGAGAAGATCTCCTTCTTCACCTCCTCCACCTGCAGGTTCAGGTGTATCACCCGCGGGGGGCGTCTCTCCCGGTGCACCGAGTTCAGGTTCGGCGCCGACAACTCCGGTACCACCAGGAGTACCGAGGTCCCCGCCAGGAAGATCACCGCCAAGATCTGCATCGGGCCCTGCATCGATCCCGGCAGTTGCTTCAGCTTGTTCTGCCTCGCCGGCTGTCTCAAGGGCTGCTTCAAACCTTCTATCGTAGAACATCTCTCTTCTATTTCTAACGAACTCTTCGTCAGACATGCCAAACAGAGTCTTGGCTAGCCACTGCTTTGAAAAGAAGCCTTCTGTTGCCGACGAGGCAATATCGAACTTTGTTTTCCAGTGCTCAAGCTCTTGCATTTCCGCAATCTTTGAAGGATTGTTTAAGCTGCAGCTGAAAGACACCAAGTCTTCGTCCCTGTAGCCCAAAGTATACAAGTGAATTATGCCTATTTTTTCTAGCTCAGTTACAATAGACCGTTGAAGCCTTTGTATTGTTCTGGCGAAACGAATATCTTTTTGCGCTAAAGTTGTTTTGTCTTCTTCTGCTTTTTCTCCGTCAGAAGAAATATAAGAAGCCGGAACCTTTAGGGCGGAAAAAAGTTTATCTCTAAGATATTTTACGTCGTCGATATCTCCTGTATATTTGCCACCTGCGATTGGTTCAATTTTTGTATTACTCTGGCCGCGGACTGGGATAAAGTAATCTTCTTCAACTGAAAGAGGGTTATATCTCAAATCAACTCTTCCAGTATTTGCATCTACAACCTGATTTCTCTTCATTGTTGTCATGACTTTTTGCATGTATTGCTCTACATCTTGCGGAGGTATATTGCCGACGTCAATATAAAAGGCCCTTCTTTCTGGTGATCTTACAATGCGGTAAGCCATCATTGCATCTTCTAGTAGAGTCAGTTGTCTCCAGATTCTTCTTGCGGGCTCAAGAACCGAAGTTCCATAAGGGTTGTACTTATCTTGGCCAAGGATCCTAAAATGACCCACTTGCCAGTTTTCGAAGGTCAACCCGGCAGAATTCCACTGATATTGAACATAGTTAGGATTTGTCTTATCTTCTCCTTCCATTCTCTCCACTTCTTGTGTTGGGAGTCCAATAGCAGATGTTATACCTAGGCTTTCATCAAGATCTAGATAAAGAAAGAAGTCACCGTACTTACACATTGACCGACACCAAGAAAACAAGTTGTACTCTACATTTAAAATGTTGTAATACATTGATTCTAGTATTGCTCTTATCTCTTCGTTGTCGCACGTTATCTTTAACATTGGCGTTAAAGAAGAGTATGTCGACATTTCGTCGGCATAAATATCTAAAGCTGAAGCTATCTCTGGCGTATATTCCATTTGATCAAAATCAACATATCTCTCAGTCCTCTGCTGGGTGGCCATCACATTGGCTTGAAGATTATCATAGGGATTGTACGCTGTCTTTTTGAAGTCGCGGCCGGAAGCAGATGTAAACTTAGGTGCATACTTATCTAAGTCTATTCTTCTAAGGCGGTGATTTGTTTGAGTCCTGTAGTTTGTTAGCGGGCCAGAAAGAAGCCTTGTAAGTCTCCTAAACAGCACGCTTTGAGGGTTTCTTGTATTTTTCTTGTTTTTGCTATTGTCTGCCATGTTTTATTTTCATCCCTTGAACAACCATGGAAAGTCTGTTGCTACTTTAGCATGCTTTTTCATTGAGTCGTTCATTTTTAAGTTTTGTGTGCCAACCATACCTTTTATTCTAGTGTCCAAGTTGTTGCCTGACTTTGTGATGGCCCCTATAAATGCTTTGCTATATTCAGCATCTCTTTGGTTGACGGCCAGGGCCGTGTCTCTTACCCAGCACCCAACTGCACAAGCCATTATTAAATCATCATTATATGATCGCATTGCTTCTGCTCTGCCGTTATTCCACACAAAAGTCTTCATTTCTGACAAAAGCCGAGATGAATATATCTTAATTAGACCGTTTCTGATGAATTCTTCCATCTTAGCCACTATTAGTGGTCTAGTCTTTGAAGTGGTTGAAAATCCTGCAACAGCATTGTTCATCTGATCCGCTTGATACTCCTCCACAAATTCATGTGTTGACTTTACAGAATGATAAAGATTAGGATAGCGCATTTCTTTTAGTTTGTCAAGCACAGCAAAACCCACGGAGTTGTTTTCTACTACCAAAAGGCCGTTTCCATACTCTTGCCCAACATCAAAAAGAACTCTAGAGAATATATCTGGTGTGACCTTTCCTTGATATTCTGCAACTATTTCCATTGTTTCTAACTTAAACACCATGGCAACAGAATAATCTTTTCCGTCACCCCTTGCAACGTCTGCAGCTATTAAGTAACTATTTTCTGCATTTCTCTTTTCCCAAATCCACAAGTTTCTGTCAAAACCTGTCCTGTGCTGTGGGTCTTTGACTGCATTGAGATACTTTTCCATATCTTCTGGGGCGAACACTGTCTCTCCCGACATATTGAAATTACACTCAAGCTCTTGGGCAATCTCTCTTCTTGACATATTTCTGGTTTCTTTTTCGAACCAGGCTTGGTTTCTATCTGGGTGGACATCCCAAGGAAGAATGGTAGGGTGGAAGTCGTTTAGGTTGCTTTCGGCCTCAGAATATATTTTGTGAAACCAGTTGCCAACGCCGTTTGGTGTTGAGAGGGCGATGCATCGACCACCAGTTGAGAGCGTAGGATAAAGACCCATCCAGAGATCGTCTAACCCTTCAACGTGCGCTGCCTCGTCAATAACCAAAAGAGATAGTGCCTCTGAACGACCTGCATCGCCTGATGTTGACGATGCTTTTATTTGAGACCCATTGGACAAAACAAACGAGGTGCGATTGTCAATATCTACGTTTGATATTCTGAGCCAAGCAGGAAGATTCCTGATTATTGCTTTGACTTTTTTGACTAAGTTTGCAGCGGTATTGAACTTGGTTGCAATGACTAAAACATTCTTTTCACGGTGGAACATCATTAGCCAAGCTACGTAAGCGGCTGAAATAGTAGAAATCCCTAGCTGTCTTGCTTTTAAGATTACATTAAATCGATGATCTTCAAAGCTCTCCAGCAAATCGGATTGAAAAGGATAAAGGTGAAAAGGTATCAAACCTTTCATTGGGTGAGTTATCTTCGCATAAGTATTTATAAAATACTCCGGCTTCTTACCGCAGCGAACAATCTCTTTCATTATTTCTTGTCTTGTTAGCTTTAGAGCCATTTAATTTAGCTTTTCAGGCCGCCGAGTTTGACCATCTTCTCGAATGCTGGGTCTGTTGGCCTCTCTTCTTCCATTGGCTCCACTACATCTGTTCCGCCGATCTTATAGCATTTGTGCACCTTTACGCTGCAGCGGATACGAGATATATATTCTACAAGAACGTCAACTTCACTTGGATCGGAAAGAGAGAGAGAAGACTTTGTAACTTTGTTAAACTCTTTTTGAATAAAAGATTTTACTTTTTCTACCATTGATTCCATCTCGCTTTCGAAACCACTTGAATGAACCTCTTTAAGGGGTATTTCAGCGTGATACTTAATGTGAAGGCGATCAGCAGTTATGTGTGCACCGAAACCGTCCATCACGCGGTGGTCGATGAGTGGGTTACCCTCTTCTCGTCTTAGACCAATTTCGACCGGTTCTCCGCTTTCATCAAGTGCACCGTCGTAAGTGTTAGCTAGCACCTGGGAGATGCCGTTAATAATCTCTAAAGTTGTTGCCATAGTTTAAAATCCTCTATTATAAATAGCCTGCTAGTAATAAATAGTTAGTTATTTGGTCTCCAGCCAGTTTTCCATCTTTCTTCTCGACCTTCAATGTATTGAATATAGCAGTTATAACAACATTCAAATTTGTTCATATACAAATCGTCTTTAGCTGTAAATGAATATGACTCACACACTGGACAGGATCTTGGCTGTGAAATAGATGCTTTTTTGTTTTTTATAATAAATCCGTCTTTTTTTTCTATTCTTCTGCTTTTCTCTTTTTTTGCATAAAATTCTTTTAAGTCTTCAAGGTATTTCTTTTCTTTTTCTTCTGTCCAAGATTTTTTTGGATTCTGTATTGCATCATCTCCGTACTTTTCTTTTATCGCCTTTTCAATGGCGGCTATTTCATTAAGGTCTTTTTTCATTGGATTGCATGCACCACTAAAACAGTTGTTAAAATGCCGACTACTACACCACCGCCAGCAAAAAGATACCAATAGTTGTTAGGTCGCTTGAGAGCAATCTCTTCCAGTTTTTGATTTTCTAACTGTAACGCTTCTATTGTTTTCGCTGAGACATCTTTGTGATATTGCAAGTCCGCAGTAAGGGAGCCAAGCTGAAAATCAAAATCTGCTTTTTGGCGCTCAAGCGCTTCGGAAGTTTTCAGTTGACACCTTTCTTCCTCTGACTCTTTATCTGCAATTAGTTTTGCTACAGCGGGAACGTTAAAGCACCATGCCTGAAAGGGGACTTTATCTCCCTTGCTTAGTTTTGCTATTGTGGGTTCAGATGCTACGCTTACTGTTGTGAAACTAATCAGTAACAGTAAAACCAAAAAGATCTTCGAGTTTGTTGCTAATTTCATCGGGGTTACTTTCTGCTTTCTTAATAATCTCTTTTACTTTTTTCTTTTCTTTTCTAGAAAGCTCTTCTTCTTTTATTGTATACTTCTCTTCTATTTTAGCAAGAGTTTCCTTATATTTTAAGGCAAGTTCTTCTCTTTTTTGTATTTCTACGTTTCTAGCATCTTGAAGTGCTTGGATCTGACTTTCGTAAGACTTCTTTCTTGCTTCCATTGTTTCAATGGCAGCTTGATTGTTTTTCCGTGCAAAGATAAAAATACCGATTGACCATATAGCCATGGCGAAAACTTTCCAGTGTTTCTTAACAAAGATCCAAGCTAACTTTAGTTGTATCATCGGTCAGAAGGTCCGTGCTTCCACTTTACAGCCATGTCCACAAGAGCTTGCGTACCAATGTAAGCTAGAGTGATTGCTGTCCAGTTGTCACTTGTTACTGTCCCGTAGGCGCAAAGCCCAGTTGCTGTAATCCACGCTAGAAACTTACGAGAGATAAACCTCTCTGTATACTTGTCGGCAAAAGCCTTTACTGCTGTCATCATGTAGTCCTCCTAGATATTTACATGTGCAAAGCCGGCTTTCTTTTCTATGTTAATCTGCATATCAACACAGTCTTTTAAACTATCTAGGTGAGAAATGAGCAAGACTGTTTTGAAATGACCCTTGATCATGTCAAGAATCCTTACAAACCCTTCCATATTCTCCTCATCTAGAGCAGTTCCCGGCTCGTCTAAGATAAATAGGTCGGACTTTGGTAAACTGGACACAGTTAAAAACGCCAAGCGAATCGCCATGGCCGCAATTGTTTTCTCAGCACCGGAGCCCATCTCTAATGGGCGAGGGTCGTATTCTGGATGCTTGATGAAGATGTCAAGCTTGTCATCATTGTTTGAGATGAAAATTTCAAAGTCTACAATATTAGTTAGGATCTTTGCTATCTCTTGATTGATGAACGGTAGTCTCTCTTTGATAATGTCGTAAGACACCCCGTTTGGATGGCAACAGGTCATTAGTAAATGATATGCTGCGAAATCCTCTTTCAAAGATTGATACTCGTGCTGTTGTTCTTGCATGTGCTTTAGCTTTTGCTCTAGTGAACCATGTTTCTTGTGCAGGTTCATAATCCTATTTTCACATAGAGAGCATTCTTTCTCTTTACTTTTGATACTGTTATCTAGATCTTCTTGTGTCTTAAGTAAATCTTTTAAGTTCTCAATGGATTCCTTATTAGTCTCGTACTCTTCACTTTTGTTTTGTAGCCTTTCTAGTTCAACCTGCTCTTTAAACAGGAGGCCATCGGCGCGCTCAACATTAAGTCGATTGCTGGCTATAGATGTTGCAAGCCTATTTCTTTTATCTACTAATAGATTGTAATTTTCAATATGAGATTCCACAGTGGAAGGGTCAAGTTCTCTTATCTCTTCACCCAGCTGGTTAGCCATAGCTGACGCCTTACCTCTTTTAACTTCTGTGATTTGAATAAGTTCAACCGCGGCGTGTGCATCTTTAATAAATTTACAAGTTGGGTATTTCGTACCACAAGGCACCTCAGAAAGTAAATCTTCTTTTTTTCTACTAGCAAAGATATCATCACTAGTCTCTTTCAGTTGCTTGAGAAACTTCTCAAGCTCTATCTTTTTTGAATCAATCGCTTCTTTCTTCTCTTGGAAAGAAGAGATGTCAAAATCACCTAGAAAGGTAGATATCTTTTCAAAGACCTTCTCGTCTGCTTCCAGAGACTTAATAGCTTCTGTCTTTTGAGATGTCAAAGAAAGAATAGAGCTTTTTTTGTTTTCGATTTCTTTCATAGTCAAAACAGGGTCAATGATTTCAGCTGGGACTGATTCTATCTTTTCTTGAACGGAACCCAACTCCTCAGTGAAGGTTGAAACTTCCTCTTTCAAAGAGGCACATATAGCCTTGTTCTTCTCAATAGAAAGCTCGCTCTTGGTGATATCTGCTTTAACGTTGTTGATTTCAGTATCAAAATCAATGTTGTCTAATCTTTTTAGAGCGATCTTAGTTGCAGCTGATTCTTCTTTTGCCAACTTGAACTTCTTATCAAACAATTCCAAATCTAAAAACTTAGCCAAGAACTCTTTTCTTTTTGTCGACCCCTCATTAATAAATGATAGGGAGTCAAGCTGAGATGCCATCGAGGTCATTAGGAAGTCATTATGAGTTCCAAAATATTTTCTTACATTCTTATCTGTGTCTTGACGAGAGGTCCCGTTTAAGCTGGTCTGGTTTCCAATCATATCTTGCTTGTAGAATTCTAAATCAGTGCTTGCTTCTTGGGTCTCTTCCCCTTTAAGTCTTTTAATGTACTTCTTGGAAGTTCTCTCTGCGATATATTCTTCCCCGTGGACCCGGATTGTGGCCCGGGCGAGACAAGAATCTTTATTTTGATTAATGATATTCAGATTTTTTCTGATTGATTTTGATGTCGTATTGTACAAAGAGTACAAAAGACTGTCAACAATAGAAGACTTGCCTGAATAGTTCTTGCCAAAGATACCCACAATACCTTCCAGATTGGTAAAGTTAACCTTGTTGCCTTCTCCATAATTAAACAGGTTGTCCCACTCCAAGCTTTGGAGGGACCAGTGAACGTTTCTCATCACGTCTTCGCCTTCCTCAATCATGGTGTTGTATTTCTTATTAAGTTCATACACTCGCTTCATAACTTCATCTGTGGCGTTAAACTCCTGAAGATAATCGGCTATCAAGGCTTCCTGGATCTTGATGTCTCTAAGATCTTTCTTTTCGATGCCGTCGGCAGAGGGCACAGTAACCTGCTTTCCTGCCGCTCTGTTTAAGTATGTGACAGACTCCGGCTTATACTTATACTTTGCTATGTCTACTGCTTTTCGGACCTTCTCAAGCGAAACATTACTCTTAGATACAATCCTAAGCCTCGCGCCCAAAGGAGGCACCGATCGCGGCAAGTTACCCTTCTCGGTCAAGGAGATTGTAACGAAAGGCTTAGGATTGTTGAATGTGATCAGTTTATTGGTAAAGTTATTTTTGTCTTGGATATCCCAGAGCAAATAACCTTTCTCTAATGATTCTCCGAAGTTCTGCTGCACGGTTGATCCAGCATACCAGATTCTACCTTCCTTATCTAGCTGCTGAGTTTTGTGAATATCTCCTAAAAAGGCAAAGTCGAACTCGTCAAAGATTTCGATGTTGTGGTCCCCACCAAGAGTCCAGTTCTGGTCTGTCTTTGATTTATCGATAGCTCCGTGATATAAAGCAATGTTGATTGCCTCTGGGTCTGTTGGGTCGACCCAGTTCTCTTCGTCAAACACGGAAAGAACATTCAAACAGAAATGGTCGTTTAGTTTTGTTTCTCCAGCGTTCTTAAGCAAAATCAAGTTTGGCGAGTTGATAGCTTTTGCAATTGGTGACAAAGCATCTTGCCTAGAATCATTTCTTAGGTTACCATCGTGGTTTCCTAATATAATATAAGTGGGAGCAATGGCTGCTAGGTTCTCAAAAAAATCACGGCACAAGTCTACAAACTCTGGTGATATCTGTGTTTTTGTGTGAGCTATATCTCCGCAATGGATAATGTAGTCTACGTTTTCTTCTTTTAGTGATTTGTAAAGTTGTTTGAATACTTCTTTGTATTCGAAATGATATTTTAAGTTACGGATATGGGTGTCCGCAATGTGCGCGAATCTCATCTATTCTCCATGAGCTGTTTTAATCAGTATACCAAAGTTAACAGGGGGTGTCAACTAAATTCTTTTGAGGCCCATTTCCTCAAGTTGTGTTGGGGTGAGTTTTTCGAGGATGATTGCAAAAGCCTTCTTTTCAGATTCCGTGATCATGTTAATGTCACCAGTTTCAGCTAGGTGATTCATCTCTTCAGCAATAATCTCTTTTAGTCTTCTTTTAGTAAGTTCCATGTTTTAATCCTCAAAAATTAAGTTTGTATTTTAAATAGTCCAAATCCGATACAAAATCCGCATTTTGTTTCTTAGCTTCTACCTGTTCTTTCGTCATTTCACCAATGTCAGCATAAGGCGCAACAGAAAATGTCTTTACAGATATATTGTATTCTCGCAACTTCTTTGCAATCCTAAGCTCTTTATCTTTTGCGTCTTCGTCTAAAGATATGTAAACGTTTGGCTGCCTTTCACAAATCTTTTGGAATAGTTTTGACTTCTCTCTTAGAGTTGAACCAAGTAAGGGGATTGCATTCTTACACTTCATCGCGTCAAATACACCTTCTACCAAAAGTATATCATCATCCCAATCAATATTTAAATCGTTGAAAATAATGTCTTTGCTAACTTGTGGATTTTTATACTTGGCCCAGTCATCTGCATAAGATCTTGCAATAAAGAAGTTTAAATTTCCGAGATGGTCAAAAGATGGGACGATCACCCTGTCTTTATATTCACCATAATTACAAAAGCCGACTTTCCATTTGAGAATATCAACATCTGTAAAGCCTCGCGAATACATGTACTTCAGAGCTTTCTTTTTGACTGATGTTTTTTTACCTGTTAAAGTTTGAAAATGTTCAGGCACGTCAATGACTTGTGGTGGAGGCGCGATGTCTTCAGCAAAAATAGTGTCATACTTTGAAAGGTCAACTTCACCTTCTAGTAGCCTCCAGTCTGCGTAGTAAGATGGAGCATAGCGACGGATTAGTGGAGATATTTTAGTTCCAGAGTAATCGCATATCCAGCATTTAAATACACCTTTTTCAGGGTTTACTGAGAGTTTTAGTTTGTGATGATTGCACCTTGGGCAGTGAAAGAGGTGCTCTTCGCCGTTTGACCAGCAGCGGCCGAGGGCCCTTTTAAGTAGTTTGAGTTTCTCCGACAAGTTTTGACCCCGCTAAACCAATTATAATACTGTCACACATGTCATATACCCCAGGCTTAGGATTTCCATGTTTTGTATATTCTATCGTGATTTGTGGGTAGTTGTCAATAATAAACTGTAAAACTTTTTCTTTGGCATTGTCCCCTCTTTTGATTCCAACGCCAGCTAGCTTTCTTGCAGATGATGCGGCGATCATCTCAGGCTTTATGTCAAACGTCGTATAACAAAGCCAAGAAACTATTCCATTAAACCGAGAAAGTGTTGATAATGTTTTGGCGGAGGAAAAGCCGCTCCTAAAAGATTGTAAGGATTGTTCTACATAGATATCTGTTATATCATATTTTGATTTAATAGTCAAGAGGTCCGCCTGAATAAGGGCTGCCTTTTCGTATAAGCTTGGATACTTTCTCTTATTTCTAGTGTCCCACACCAAGCTTTCTATTATTTTATTATCTTGTATTATTGTCGCCCCTGTTATAGAGGTTGAAATGTCAAGACCAATTACCGTTTGCATACATAATCTCAAATAGTTCAGTTAGAATCTTATCTTTTATTTCTTCGTCTTCGCAGAAAAACCATTTCCACACATAAGTTGATTCTATCTGATGTAGCTCTCTTTTTATAGCTATAATTTTCTGTTCTGCTTCTTTTAGTTTTGCTTTTGTTATTTCTGGAGTTTCTATTTCTAAGTCTCCAGCGATGTCGGCAAGAGAAACTAAATCGTCGTTTTCCATAGCAGACATTGCTTTTTTAAAAAGATCTTTCTTCTTTTTTGTTTCATATTCACTCAGACCTGCTAGCTTGTCGGGATGAGTCATAGAGGCAATCTTTTTAAACAACCTTTTAACATCTGGACTTGCTTTCTTGTCTGCTGAAGATTTTATCTCTCCACTTTCGTTTTCTGCCGAGGGCTTTTCTTTACTCGGCTGCTCTTCTCCAGTGAACTCATCTACTCCTGTTTCTTTTGGTAACTCTTTTGGTTTAACAGGTATTTCAGGAAAATACTTTTTTCGAAACATATCTTCAACTTCTTTTCCTGCTTGGGATATTATTTCTCTGGACACTTTTAGTTCTGACTGAAGGCTAGTGAGCTTTGTAGCTAAAAATTTAATCTTTTTTTCTATATGAGGCATTCAAAAGTCTAACCTCATTTTTATAGTATAGTCTCTATTTTCTAACTTTTTAATGGGATTAGCCAAAGTGGCAACCGCAATAAGGTTTTCTTCTTCGTCGTAAATACCCACTTTTGAGATGTATGTTATGTTTTCGAAGTCTTCTTCGTGGCCAACAAAATTAGATTTTTTAATATTTTTGATTGTTGTTTTGTTTTCTGAAAATGTAGTTTTGGTTATTGAACCCGTAATCGCAGTATCATTTTGAATAAAAGTTGGGTTACTAGAATAATTAAGCTCGTTTTTTTCAGCATGGGCCATCATAGTCAGTGTAGGTATTTTGTTTGTTGCCTTAAATTTAACCTCGTATGATTTTGAAGCTGCTATAGAACCTGCACCAGAAGGGGTTCCGATTTCTTTTAATCCGGTGCCGAAACTTAACCAAGTTGGGTTTGAAGTGGTAGAAGGGTGAAAATATTTATCAGCATTTGTACTCTGATCCCAGGCCCCAGTTAAAAGTATTAAACCATGGTTATATAAAATATAGCCAGCAACAGAGCCAGATTGAGTTCCTGTTGTTTGCACTATCCTACCATCGCCATGAGAATCTTTTGCTTGCGCGACCAAGGTGCCTGTAACATAAAAGTTTAACTCTACAGATTTTTTATCAACTCCGGAGCCATAAAATATGCCCGGTACACATATCATGTTTACCTTTTTAGTGCCCAAGTCATCAAAAGAGGGTGCACGTTGAGTAAGAGTGTTTTGGTGGCCGATTGCTGCAGCTAGAGATCTAATGTATTTTTTATTGTTAGACGCGTAAGAGTGTACTCCATTGAAGCCAATCGAACTAAACAGCTGGCCTTCGTCAATAAAAATGCGGTTGATTGATGCGCTAAGTGGATACGGCTGCTGGATTGTATCACCAAATTTAAACTGAGACGAGTCATCAAACTGGCTTGTACTCACTGTCCTATATGCGTACCTTGTGGTATCTTTACTTATAAATTGAAAAACTAACGAATCTGATGGCCTGTTAACGTTCATCTCATATAGGCTCATTTCTCCTTGGCTGACATGGTTGATCTTATTAGAAAAATCTCCTGTCTCTTCGTGGTGATAGTTTATGTATGTTTTCCCACTGTGAACTATAAAGTTATAGTCAGGCTTTGTCACTATGGTTCCGTGTACAACATCCCCAATCTTAAACCTTTTTAAGCATGACATGTTAGTAGTCCAATCGGACCCTCAAAGTCAACTCGTTGGTTGGATCCTTTCTTAGTGGTTCTGAAAGCTTAGCGACTGCCAACAATTCGTTGTCCGAGGAATAGAGGCCTACGGTCGTTGCGTAAGACTTTGGAGGATTTAAGACCTCTCCTGCTTTCACTCTAATCTGCGAGCCTGACAGATAAGTCACATTTGAACTGTAGTTAAATTCATTGTGGTTTGCTCTGCAAAAATAAATCGTCGAGTTAAGCTCTGTTGTGTTGTTAAAAGATATGTTTTGTATTCTGTGTCTGAAACCGTCTGCCAAGTCGTCGATTGTACCAGAAAGATGTACATTGGTCCAACTACTAAGTGCTGATCCGCCAACAGCAATCGGATTAAAAGCGGGTGCGTCAACCTGTAAAAAACCATCTCTGTCTAAAACACCCACGTAATGCTTGTTCTGATCTGGATCGGGGGACGAAGGTTGGCCGACCTTGTGGAATATCTTGGAACCATCCAATACAACTATCCCTGCTTGGTAGTAGATAAGCCCTACCGATGCACCAACAGCAGCACTGTGTAACGGAGTGCCAAGCTTGTTTGTCACCTTCAAGAGGCCGTATTCGCCGGCGGGACTGTTAACGAAATAATTTGAATCTGCTCCAGTATCTGCAATATTTATAATTTCGTCTCCAAAAGCTGCTTTTGCTACATTGTAGGCTGCAGGAGTTGTGGCATCAACTCCAATATCTAAAGAAAAAGATCCTTTTTTTATTTCGTCTTTTACCAACAATCTAGAAAAATTAAGAAAAATAGGGTCAAGGATCTTTCCTTTTGTAATTGCAGCGACATCACCAGCAGTCAGGGTATCGTCGTGGCCAGGATTACCCAAATCATTACCAGAAAAATCTCCGTCAGCATCAAACAGCCTTATCGAACCAGACGTATCATAACCAACTAAAATTTGCGCCATTTGATTATAGATCGCTCTTTTCTTGTTTGTAAGCGCAAGGCCGCCGGCTGTTACGGCAGCATTATATTGTTGCAACGAACCAGTATATGCAGCCTGATATCCGGTGCCGTCTGCCGGCACGAATGGAGCAATGCCAACTGTTATGTCAAATATGTGGTTTGCAGAAGAACTAGCATATGGATAATCATATACAGACTGAAACATGCCGTGAGAAAAAACTTTTATGTTTTGCTCTCTGATTCTGGTGTCGCTGTCTGTTCTAATGTTGTATGTACCGGAAACCAAAGTGCCAGTAATCGGTATTGCTTCGTGAAGAAGCGTTCTTGAGCTAGTTCTGTCTGATTCTGTTAAACTTTTAAAAAACGTGTTGGCCATTATAATCTCCTAAGCTATTAGTATATCACTTGCTTTTTATTATTCTTATCGGTAAATCAATCGAATATCCTGTTGTTACACCTGTTATATTTATTGATGTATCAATGTATTTGTAGGTGATGCCATTGGCATCGTCATCAGTAATCTGTATTGTTTCGTCTTCGGCGTCTGTTCCAATCTTATCGAAAAGCGTACTAGAAAATTGTACGGGCTGAGCTGCTTTTGGAACAATCCTTAGTACGGATCCTAAGGGCCCTTTGAACATTTCGTTTGCGGCGCGTTGAGTTTCAATCTCTGCGGCATCGTTGCCGGCCTCATAAAATTGTCGGCCGCCGTGGGCGGTACCTCGCTCCAGTACATTGTTTGCTGCTCGGTCGCCAAAAACTGTGTTAGTTTCATCTCCCATGGCAAAAAAGTAAGTTGCAACCGCGTCGTCGTCAACGAATTGATTGATCAACTCGCGGCTGGTGTAGCCTGCACCGGCATTGGCGGCATCGTAAGCGTGCAACCTTAAAAGACGATGATCTACTTTGACCAGAAATGCAGTCTCCATCATATCTGCGGGAATTCTGTCTACTACCGAAAGACCATCAGTGGTACCATCGGTAACTATACCTTGATCGATGCAAATATATTTGGTATCATCGCCGTTCGCAAAAGACTTTACCCCGTGCATGATACCAGCCTTAATCTGGGCGGGGTCGCCCTCATTTCCAGATTTGCTGGTTTTTTCATCTGCTGTCAGAAAATACCCATCAAAGTTGGCTGGCTTTTGATGGCCTGCAGCAGATTTGTCATTAACTTTTAGTACTGGCATGTAAAGGATATTGTTTCTATTTATCGATACAAGCTTGCTTTTCATAAGTGAAGTGTTGTTTGTAAAAGCTTCCAAAATGGGAGTTTGCATTATCTCTAAATCATAAAATGCTGAGCCACTTGGGTGGCTGTTGTTGAAAAGTTCATAGTTTATTTCTTCGTCTCCCAAAGCAAACTTAACAATCTTAAAATTGCCTCTTGCCAATCTTTGGCGACCAGCGTCTGTCAACACTGCATCCAGAATAATATCGCCTGCGTTATCTAAAAATGCCATTACTACACTCCTTATGACGGAAAATCATTAATAAATAGTATTTTATTCCCATTATTTCAGTTTTATTTATCACAAACACACTTCAAACATCAGTTGCTCATTCTTCTCCCGGAGGACAGACTGATGGTATTTCTCTCTCTTGGGACTCAGGCGTTGGCCTTTCCCTTGTTTTCACAGATCTATTAAAGACAACATTTAAATCAACTGTCTTGCAAGTACTAGCAGATTTTATCTTTATCTTCATCTTTTTACCCCAGAGTATTTCTGGTACAGCCTCAGGATTATCCACATTTGTATCATGTCCAATTTGCTCTTCTGTTAAATCTGGTGCAGATCTCATGAATGCAGAAACTTCTTCTGCTGATGGTTGCGACTCTGGGTCTGGTCCAATGCTTAATAAATATTGAGACATGTTCGGCTCAATACTTATCACCCTTTCAAATGTTATTGGGTCCATGTACTTTACTGTTTCCATTTCTATTGTTTGCACATCAAAATATATTCCATTTTCGTAGCTAACCATCATAAATCGATACACTTCTGTTGGATTACTGACCATTTGCTCTTCTTTTGTTCGAAAAATAATGTAGTAATATTTGTTTGGCTCGATGTCCATTTTAAAGAACCCAGTCTTGCCATGTGCCGGGAATGATTTAACTTCCGCATCTTTAAAATCTGAATAGAAATCTGGCTCGTCTCTTTCGAAGTGTTGTATTAAATGCTCCTGTGTTATGCATAGCGCCTCGAAACCAGTTGGCAAATCATCAGAACCATACAAAAGCTTGTCGCCATAGTTTTTGTCTTGAGCCTCTGACATCTCTATAAACTTTTCTTCGTCCTCCTCCAAGACTGGAATCGGTAGCTCGGTCACTTTTCCACCATTGTCTTGAAGTAAAAATGCGATCTTATCTTCGACGCCCTGATATGGCAAAAAACTAACTTGAGGAAACATGGGCGGTTGGTCAAAGACTGAGACTTTCTTTTCAAAATAGGGCGATTCGATAATGTGATATTTGAGTTCGGAGCCAACAACAAGATCAGCGCTGGCCCAGCGTTGGGCGATGTCAGCCAAGGCTGGCTTTGATACGTTGGTGTAGGTATATTTCGTAGCTAAAACAATATTGATTGCGTAAACTCTATATCTATATTTTTTTCCTTTTAAAATTTGATTATCAATAAAATCAATCTCCAACACTTCATTGCTATCAGAAAAATAAAAATCTTGTATAACCTCACCGGTTTCAGCATCTGCTTTTTCAACATGATAACCAATCACTTCAGAGTGTGCTTTTTTACCGTGTAAGATTTCTGCAAAAGTTCTATCCAGTTCACTTGCTGAAATATACTGTCTAAGTTCTTCTAGGAATATTTGGCTAGTTATTGTGTCCTCAAAACTAAGCAACAAAGGTTTATCATGATTATAATATCCCATAGGGTATTCAGAAATATCCTGCTCTCTATCAACGATGGCTACCTGATCTTCTACTTTTTCAATAAATTTGTCGTTTACCTTAAATTTCGCGGTTCGGCCGCCTCTGTCGTTTCTGGTAAAATCGTCTCCAGGCTGAAACCGATCTCCATCTGGTCCAGTTGTGTCAGCATAAACGGCATCTTTCATAATTTGTGTGAACACTTCTTCGCGAGACTCATACTCTCCTTTGGAAGTTATTAAATCTAGAACATGACGGTCCATCTTACTATTTCTCAAAAGCTGCGCAATGAAACTACTACCGCCTTGATTTGTCGCAATCTGTATTCTGACAAAGCTTTCTGACTGGCTTTCCAGTTTAGCATTAGCTTCTTGCATCATTTCTACCCTGTCGCTTGTGAACTTGTGGATTCTATCTGAGGGGATACAATTGTTGGATTGAACAATGTTTGAATCTAATTGTAATGTTTCTAGGGTTTTATCTTGATAAAATGAACTATATATAGAAGGCTTTTGATACTCGCTGACTATTCTTGTTTCCCCAAAAGCTCCCGTGATAAAGCCTCTGGATTCTAGATGAATATCAACAACTTGAAATGCTGGTATATTTAAGTGATTAACCTCTCTCTTGTAGAATGGCAAACTCGACTCAAAGCAAGAATCAACATACGACGAGCCGAGGTTTGGCAAAACACCTACCCTATAAACTTCCTTTGCCAGAGCAGTTGGCAAACTACGATACGAATTGCTGGCCATTCCTGAGTAATACGTGTCAAAAAATTTATTTGCTTCTCCACTAAAGTCGCTATATTGGTTGGTATTTGTCCTTGCTATTCCTGGGCGTGGATACAGAAAAATTCTAGTTTCAGTTACCATGGTGTTGTTGTCTCTAATCTCAGGATGTTGGTATACGATTTCTACAGGTATGTTAAAATTCGATATGTCACTGTAGCTACCCAAGCCAGTGTCAATGCGATGAATTTGTTCTGCGTATTGTTTAGGTGCAGGAGGAATCACGCCGGGCTGTAGTTCGGCGTCATCGACTCTGGCGCTCCACTTCCAAAGAAAAAGCGTCGCGGCTCGGAAGGGATCTATTATAGATTCATTAAACTCAAGTGTTTGCTCTCCAGGGCCAGCATCCCCGGCGCCGCGGCCTGCTGGAGCCTCTGCAACTCTTGATAGGTGCCCTTCTTTAAATTTATTTTTAATAAACCATGCCGGTGTAAGAACGTTAAAAGAAGGTAGTGACTCATCGTGAATTTCTATATTTTTAGTAGACTCCGTACTAAACTCTTTATCTATTAGACTTATTGTTCTCTCTGCTCTCGTTGCTGGAAATGTTATTGTTCTCTCTACAAAGGATGGTCGCCCGGCAAACTCGGCTGGCTCATATACAGGCGGCGTGCCCTGGTTATCTTCTCCGCTGGGAGCACCAGTACCTGGACCTGATGGCTCTACAACGTCGTCGCAAGGATTTGGTATTCTAATAGCCATTTAGGCCTCCTGGTCTCGGGCGGCCTGATGGATTCCTGTTGCCATTTCTAGGCGGCTGAGGTGGTGGTATGCTCCCGACAACGACCAAAGTGTTAACCGGGATCGCGTTTGTTGCCACTTCAGAGTAATCAACGTACTGTATAACTGTTGGTGCCGTTGTGACTAACCCTGGCAATGGTTGTGGTGTAACAGCCATTGCTTCGAAATTAGTAGTAGCGATTGGATTAATCGGCTCTGGCTGATTTGCGTTTTCCATTCTTTGATAGGGATCTACACCGTTTGCTATTTCTTCCCAGTTTGGTACCAACTCCATAGGAATCAAACCATCTCGAAGGTCGATGGCCTGCATTTCGTCATATATCTCTGCTAGTAAGCTGTCATGAAGAACCAAATCGCGATAAGTAGCTATCGTTGTTTCTACAAACTCTTCCGAAGATGGTGTTCTAATCGCAGATTCACAGATTGCTCTTTCTATTTCTCTCGACATCACTATAGGGTCTCTGTGTTCTGTTTCCTCTACAAAGTTTTCTATCATTGTCCTTAAGGCTCTTTGATTTTCCGACAAGTTAAAACTTAATGCTATTGATCCCACTGCACTATTAAACATTGCTTGGTTAACTAAAGCATCGCTCACCAAAGGTTGTTGAAGTCCTAAGCCTGCTGCGGTATAGGCTGTGCCAACTCCATATAAGGCCGCATGAATGGCGCCTTGAACATACGCCGCGGTTGGTGCTGAGGGATAATACGATGCCTGGCCATTACGATCTGCGGTAACCAGCTCTGTTATTGGTCTAACTTCCGAAGACTCATCTGTATTTTCCCCAACCATAGTGAAATATCGCGAGGCCCTAGTGCTTTGTGGTGCTTGATTAGCCATTCTATTTATTGCCATAACATTAATCTCCCTGGGTGTTCCAAAGGTCTCTTCTTAAACCAATGGGCCTTGTGTCAGGATCCTCAGTTAACAGATTGGGCTCATATAATATTTGCGATTTCATAAATGCTTGAACTGTATCTGGTATTTTAGCCTTTACATGTATAAACCTATTTTCTTTACTGGTGTCTAACGAAGTAACTAGAAGTCCAGAAGTTATTCTTTCGTACTTACTTATATTGCCCCTGCCCAAAACACTATCTAGAGTATTCGCAACAGTGTCCATAAAATTCATCAGATTAGTTATATGATCCGGGTGAGGTCTTGCTAAATTAGCTCTTAAGAATTCGGCATACTGATTCCATGTTGATATTCTTAAATTCTCAAGTCCGGGTGTTTTTTGCAAAATTTGGTAACATCTAATAAAGGCGTTCACAAATCTATCTATTTTTTCCGAGGATGCATCTGCAAAATTTATAGCGCGCTGTGTAAAGGAGCGACTTTCATTGTCCCAATATCCGTAATCATCGGATGCGCGGGGGGCTCTTGGCTGCCTTTCATCTGAAAACCCTCCTAAAAGATTTTCGCCATATGTTGATTCTTGCCTGGGTGTGTCGACGACAGGTTTGGGGATATGAGGTATTGCCATGCGGCCCAAATATTCTGATATTATTTCTCTCATTCTTTTGTATTCTTTTAGCCTGTCTTCTATTACTCTTTTTATTCCATCTAGTATGGTTAATTCCACAGTGTATTCATACTTGCCATAATTGACATTGTGGAAAAGGTCATAGTCTTCTAAATAAAACCCACGGTCAAAGTTTATAGATCCCATATCTTGTATTAAGCAGTGCCAGTCTTCAACGTTGTCGTCAAAAGCTCCCCCATCATCTATGTGGGGTGGGCCGAATGCCTCCAATAAGCGAGGAGTAGATGCCAGTATTGGGTTTGAACTTACAAAGTCTCTAGTTTTAACCATAAGCTTGGGTATTTCATCTGTATCATGTATTGTATGGTCTGGTACATCGACTTCATTGTTGCCATCGGGCAAATTAGAAACTCTTCTCCTGGTTATTGTAAGGTCTTTTATTACTGATTCATCGCAAAATTTTCTTAGCAAAGTTATATCTCCGCCGGCATGGTATTCTGCCAACCACCCTAAAGGAGAGTGTATCGTTAGTAAATCCATGAAATCTATATATGCTAGTATCTGATGGCAGGATTCTATACCCAAAGCTCCATCAACAAGATCTACCTTTATTCCTGTTGCCGTATTCTTAAACATGATATTAGAATTTTTTATTTTTTCCTTATACATAACTTGTCTTCGAAAGTCAGATATTGTCTTTTTAGTAGAATCAGGCAAAAGCTCAACCTCTGATCTCATGTTTAAGATTCTTGTATTGGCATTAGACATGTTGTTTATATTTGCCAAAGGGGTGACGTCATCATAGCTTTCATAGAACCATCCTTGGGCTCCGTTGTATCTTTCTCGCTCAAGACCTTGTACTGGTGCTTGAATGAATCCATTTGCTATTACTTTTGTATACGGCACTTCTCTAACATTAAGTTTCGGGCCGGGTTCGGGG
>CETC01010861.1_pt1 | contig 24964 bp, 36 predicted proteins | sample 326911 | NCBI WGS metagenome assembly CETC01 (sample SAMEA2622694, study PRJEB7988) | marine metagenome | isolation source: saline water (ENVO:00002010), including | reverse complement strand
GCTAAGAGCGTCCACTTCCTAGATCGCATTCGATCCACTGAAGAGTCTGATGGGAGCTATCAGGGTATGCCCCAGGCTACTCTTCCGCAAGGAACTCCTCCTCAGCAGATGGAATTCGAAGATTTCAATCTCGACGATATTCCAGTCGCAGATATGTAAAGCGATAACTAAGAAAACTAAAGGGAAGCGTGGTAACACGCTTCCCTTTTTTTTATCTAAATCTTGTATACAGAACCTTTTCTTTTGTAACATTAAGTTATGGAAACTTTAATTCAAACAATCGACAATCTTATAACTAAGATAACTATTTTGTTTGGTATTATAATATTTATAATTTGCTTAATGGGACAATGGTAATGGATAAAAAAGGAATCGTAGACAAAACTTTAGAAAAGATATTCAGTAGGAAATTATTAGTTTTCTCTGTAGCTACATACTTAACTTTATCATCAAATTTGGAATCTAATGATTGGACATTTATTGCTTTAATGTACATTGGAATCCAAGGAGCTATTGATCTGTATGAGAAGCGACACTCCCAATAAACATATAATCCAATTAAAAATTAATAGTTATGGACAGTATTCTTTAGGCACAAGTGTGCCTAACTGTATCTTGCAACAGCAAAACCTACAGGTGTAATTGTAATTAAAAATTATGTAAAACTTGGAGATAATAATGTTAGTTATAGAAAACAAAGTCCCAACGATGGAAACTATACAAAAAATCTTTTACAAGATAAACCCAACATTTGAATTTGGTTTACTTTGTCACATATATGATGTCGTTAAAGATATAAATGCAATAACAAATTGGGAACAAGAAAGTATAACTTTCGAAGACCTAGCTGGTATTGAATATACTTATAATGAGATACTGAATGAAGCAACGCAGAGGGAGAATGATTTCTTAGTAATAAAGTAGAGGCTAGTTTGGAACAGTTGAAACAGAATATTTACTGGATATGCGATGATCTGCGCAGGATGGAACAAATTGGCTTAAAAAACTCCACTAGATGGAAGCAAACTATAACCAAATTAGAAATACTTAATCAGAAATATCTTAAAGCAAAAAAAATTCAAGAAGATTTTTTTGAAAAATGTTCTAAAACTTTCTACCACAAAAAAGCTTAACTACTACATAGAGTCAAGCAATCCTTTGATATCTAAACCAGCACAATCTATCTTACGCCTAGTTAAATGATAATGACTTACAAAACCTTTGAATTGCCCTTTAGAAGCTTGCCTGTCTAAAACATTAGAAGTCTTACCTTCTGAATCAGTTGGACATTTTAAAGGTATACCTGTAGCATCATGAACAGCTTTCCATAAAGCTTTCAATGCTTCTAACTGAACATCATAAAATCCTAAATGTTTACCTAGCTTCTTTCCGTGAACAGTTGCATCTTCGATAACAGGACGATAACCAAAATTATTTTTGCCATACCAGCTATTGTACTTGGTATAATATGCATTGGAGATCTCAACTCCAATACTTTTAATATTTAAACCTTTGCCTCCTGCTTGCCAGGCAACATGCTGTGTATCTAATAATTGATAAATCGTTCCATCATTATCTATGCAAAAATGAATAGAGATACCTCTTTTCGCTATAACTTTTGCACAAGAAGCACTACTTAAACAAACATCCCAATGATTAACAAAAAACTTGGGCTTTCGTTCACCTTCGTTATACAAGGCATAGGTACCAGGTTGACATTGTAGGCCACCAGGGTCACTCCACAAAACAACCTTGGGCCAATCTATTTGTGTAAACTTAGAATTATGAACAATATAATTATTGTCTTTTTGGCAATAACTAGAAGGCTTATAATCATCTATATTAGCTTCACGTTCAGTAAAAATTCTTCTAAAAGTCATTGGACCAACTAAACCATCTGGGGTTAAGCCATGCCCTAGCTGAAATCTTTTAACTTTTAATAAAAGATCTTCAGAATCTTTAACTTCGCCAAACCAATTTGGCTCCCAACCAAGTTTTACTTGGCTAGCATCATTATAAAATATCTTATCAACAGCCATAATATTCCTTTGTTGGCTAGAATAAATTAATTATACAGGAGGGCTCTATGCCATCTCTACTACGATAAGCTCTTGGAACATCCAATAAGTTCACAAGAGCCTCCAGGGAGACATAGACATTTTGCATTAGCAAAAATTGGAAAACAAACTTTTTTAGGGTGGAATAATAAAAAAACTAGACCACAACTAATAAGAGAAATGCCTAGTGGACAAATACTTGGACACTATCATGCAGAAACTCATGTATTGTATAAAATACCAAAACACAAGAGAAGTCAAGCAAAGATTTTTGTTTGCAGGTTGCTAAGAAGCGGTCGCTTTGGTATGAGTAAACCATGCGAGCATTGCTTGCATACCCTCCTCACGGAGGGGATAGCTTTGAGAAATATATGGTATACAAATGAACAAGGAGTGTGGGAATGCTTACAGAAACTATATTAAAAAAAGGAACACTAGTTTATTTATCTGAGATAGGTTATTATAATTACAGTTATGTAAATATAAATGCATCATTTGTTTTGGATAAAGATCAAAATGTAAAAGAGCTTTCAACTTTCAGATCTGGGAGACCAAAAGAAGAAAAATGGAAAGCATATTTGATGCATCCTGATCAATTAAAAGATCAGAAGAACAGACCAAGTAATGTTATCTGGACAAAAGGAGAGATAAATGAATCTAGCTAAGACAAGAAGCCTTGAGTTGGCTAATTTGAGAAATATTAAGAAAATTAAAGCTCTACAAAATGAAATAACTACATTAAAAGAGCAAATAAAAATTTTAACTGAACAATTAGCAGAAGCGGCAAATAAAACAATTGCTAAAACTGCCACCAAAACTGCTACCAAAACCACTAAGAGAACTACTACTAAAGCAAAGAAAACTACTAAAACGACCAAGCCAACGACAACCACAACAAAAGAAGTAACTACTACTTCTACTCCCGTCGAGGCAACAACGGAGTAAAAATATGGAAAATATAAGCTACATATCTAATATGTTAGCAATAGTAGGATTATTTTCTCTAACATATGCAATAAACATATGCGTAAAAAATATCTTTCATTATATGAAAGAAAAAGAATTGCCAAAAACACTTATAGAAGAAAAATATACATTACTAAAGAAAGAAAATGAGAGGTTGTCACAAAAGATCAACCAACTAGAAAAAGAAAACGAAGATATTACACGCGCTATCTTACAAAGGATAAATTGATGGAAAATTACAAAACTTATGCCGTGACTATTAGTAGTAATGATTTTAATTCAAATTATGAAGTCTTAGCCGAATCTGTACCTCATGCTGTAGAGCAAGTTCTAGATATCGTGCAAACTTTCGAAAATATCGAAAACCAGACCGAGTATACACCTTATTCACAATCAAAAACAGAGATACAAGATAATAATAGTTCTAATCTATATGAAGCTTATACAAGTTATGTAAAGGATAAAATTGTTAAGATTAAAGACAATTTTCCAATTTGCTTCACAAAAGATGAACCTGAAGATAACAGTTATTCTCCTTATAAAAAGTAGAATGCCTTGAGCTTAGCATTAATAATGCTATAATATTATCTCCAACACTGGAGGAGTAATGGATTTAGTACCAGTAATAATTATATCCAAGCAACAAGGAGTCCCAATTCCTAATAACGACTTTTCGTTCAGAGTTTCTAATGAAGATTTTGAAAAATTCAGAACAGCAGAGTTGCTATTAAGAGGGACGCCTTTAAAGAATATATTCCTTATTGGAATATCACCAGAAGATCAATTGGCGCTAAACCTATTGCTAACAGCAGAAGAAAAATTAGACTCAACTGCATTGATAGGTGTTCTTGCACAATTGAAATCAGTTTCTCAAGATAACTTTGAAAAAGTTATAACAGCCAGAGTTTTGACAAGAGCTAAAATAGATAAATTTGTAAAAGAAGAAAAACAAATTAAAGCTCCACTCAAAGTCATAAAAGAAAAAATTCTTCCAGGTGAAGATACTCTTTTGCATGACATGAGACTTCTTGTAAATCATCTGATAAAATCAGAAGGAAACATTACAGAAAATACTAAAGATAGAATACTCGCAACTAAAGATTTGATTAAAATATCAAACATACTTGCAGGTTCTTTGCCTATGGATGAAGAAGATAAGTATTCTTATATTCAATACCAAGACAATCTAGATCGATTTACTTTAATACTTAGATATTTGGTAAAGATGCTCGACGAAGCAGGAGAGCATTCTCAAGAAATACAAAAAGTAAAAGAAAGTACTGCGAGCCATATTCTTGCTAAGAATTTTATGACTCTAATTAATGACTTAAATAGAAACATAGAATTCCAATCTGAAGCAAGAAGCGAAAATGCCGAACAATATAATTCTTTAATATTAGAAGTTCCAGAAGGAATTGCTAAGAAAATTGAGAAAGAAAATCAAAGACTTCAAAATCTTCCTCCTACTTCAATGGAATATCAAACAGTTCAAGAGTATCTTGATTGGTTAACTTCAATACCTTGGACAACAAAAAATTTCAAACCAGTCGATTTAAAAACTTTTGTTAGCGTACTTGATCAAAGCCATTATGGGCTGGATGAAGTAAAGCAACATATTCTTGAGTACATGGCTATTGAAAAGCTAACAGACGGTACAAGAGGTACTATACTTTGCTTTACTGGTCCTCCTGGAACAGGAAAAACATCTATTGCCAAACAAATAGCTAAAGCTACAAATCGAGAGCTAGTAAAAATAGCACTCGGAGGCATGTCAGATGAAGCAGAGATAAGAGGACATCGCAGAACATATGTTGCAGCACGACCTGGACGCATTATTAATGGATTAATAAGATCAGAATCTATGGATCCTTTATTTCTATTAGATGAAGTAGACAAAATAGGAGAAGCTAAAGGCGACCCACTTTCAGCTCTTCTAGAGCTTTTAGATCCAGAACAAAACGATGAGTTCATTGACAGGTATATAGAAGAGCCAGTAGACCTTTCAAAAGCTATGTTTATTTGTACATCTAATTATTTAGATCGCATACCAGAACCTTTAAAAGATCGCCTAGAAATTATCGAATTCAGAGAATACAAAGAAGAAGAAAGAAAAATTATTCTAGAGGATTTTTTAATTGAAAAAATTAAAGATGATTACTCTATCTCAGAATTCAATATCAACATCAATGAAGAAGCAATACAACTCCTCGCCAAAACTAAAGGTGTAAGAGAGATTGAGAGAAGAACTAGAAAGCTGCTTAGAAAAGCAGTAGTAGATATTCTCGTAAGAGAAGAAGAAAGTGTTAATATAGATTCAAAATATATTGAAGAAACTTTAAAAGCTTTGGAGGAGGACAAAAAACTAGGCTTCTAGGAGAGAAAATTGATTTTATCAATAACGCCTGAGAATAATGTCCTTCCACATTTTGACAATATATTACAAATTCATAAAAACAATAAAACTTTATCACAGCTAGATCAATTCAATCCTATTTACGCTGGCGGATATCCAATGAGCTTACTCTTTGCTCCTCGAAGTAAAAGAGATAGATATAAAATTAGAAAAGGCTTCTACTCTGATTATGATATTTATTTTTCAAATCAAGAAGACTTAGATAAAGCTCTTGAATATGCTAAACAGCAATGGATGGAAAACAATTCTACATGGCGTAGACATGCAAGCGAAAATGCAGTTACCTATGTGATACAAGCTAATGATCCTTCTTTTGAAGGGGAAGCAAATACAATACAAATACAATTAATTAAAAAAGTTATTGATGAGCCTCAAGACATAATATCAACTTTTGATTTCATTAATTGTGCTATTGCTTTCTCACCTCTTAAGGAAACTTTATATTTTCATAAAGAAATATTTAAGTACCATAATTTAAAAGAATTAGAAATTCTTAAACCATGGATGTTAGATAATCTTAATGAAGATACAAAACAAAATGTTATTATCCAAGTAGCAAGATTTAAAAAATATTGCTTAAGATGGGATTACACCTTGGCTAATAAATCTTGTAAAAAACTTTTAGAAGTTTATGAAAAGTATCCAAATTTAATAGCTGATAAAGCTATTGCTTACACCACTACAGGTGGTGCATACGAAGGAGTTCGCTTTATTGCTGTCCAGAATCAAAATATATGGACAGCAATAGCTCCTATAATAACTATAAATCCGCTATGGTATGGTTATAAAGATAAAGCAGGTATAATTTCTAAAGCTATAGGACTAACCGAAGAACAGCTTTCGGGTAATAATGCAATAGTGCAAGAAAATTTAAATTTACTTAGTTATCAAGATGATACAATACCCTTTTAAGGAAAAAAATGAAATACAATAATAAGGCAATGCCTAAGTACCTTTACACTCTCTTTGCAGATGGCAATCGAATTCAAAACGGTAAGTACAACCAGCTTTTCTTGGATCGCCAAACTGCTCGTGAGTGGAAGGCAAAGGCTTCTAGTAGCAAGAGCTTTAACAATGTGACTATTGGTCGCTTTCCTGTTTCCCAGGAGTTTGAGCACGTTCGCTAGGTTTCAATAGCCATACGTTCTCCAGGGGCACTACAAGTGCACTTTCACCTTGTGGTGCCCCTGATCTATCTGTATGAATCGCAACTGTGATTCCTATTAATTGACCTAGCGATGTATAAACACCACCACCGCTAAAGCCAGGTGCAGCAAAGCTATGCACACCATACAAAGTGTAATCTTTCTCTTCTGGATGCTCATATATTGCAGCTACAGTTCCATGGGATATCCAAGCCTTGTTTCCTCTTGGATGCCCGATAAGCCAGACATCTTCACCTAAATCAACAGAGGTATTATCTGTCCTAGCTGGTAGCATATGTTTTAGAGGTTTCTCTAAAACATAAACAGCCCAATCTGAAGCTAAATTACCTGTATCAGCTTCCAGAAGAGGACGATTGCTCATAACAACACAATCGTCACTAACAATAGAGCAAAATCTTATACGATTTTTTAAAGCAGCAATAGCTACATGCTCAGCTGTTAAAACAATATGACCTAGGTTCTTATCTATTAAATAGACCCCAGTACCTATAACATTACTATATTCTCCTTCTTCAAATTCTACAGCTACAGAAAAAGTAGAAGATCTTATATTTTTAATTGTTTCTTTTCTTTCAGGACTTGCCGAAAGAAGTTTATTGGAGTTCTTATCAAAAGGACTAGATGACAATACAGGAGTGTAATTCCGATTGTCCGGCACAAATAAACTTCCAATTATTAAGGCAACCAAAAGAAATCTAAACATACAAAGTATCCTTATCTAGCAATATTGCTTACATATTTAAATATAACTATTAGCTTTAACTAGTGTCAAATTTTAAGAGAAAAAAATGAAATTTATTTGCTTAGATTACAATAACTGTGGTTACACAGAGAATATAAAAGAACCAGAAAAAAATGCTTACTGCATAGAAAATACCTGCCCAGACTGTTTGGGCGTAGCAGTTCTTTTTGATAAAAATTATAAACCCATCTTCAACAAAACAAATGAAGAGGTTGATGCATTGTTGGCTACAATAGCTAATATGCTTAACCAAAATAACGAGGAATAAAATGTCAGGCAAACAAATTCTTAGAGAGCTTGCACTCGTAAATATTAATAGCAGTATATTTGGTGATACACATTATGATGATGAAGGCATGATGATTGAACCTGATATTCCAGCATGGTGGATTCACGAGAATATCGGAACAACATATTCTATAGATACGTTATACAATCATGCTTGGAACAGAGACATCGTCAGGCGCATGCTTTCGCCAGTAGATCCCTATTACAGGGATAGTGTTACTCCAAATCCGATGACAGAATTCAATAGCACTACTGATAGTTTGATAATAATGAAACTAGATAAAGAAAAAACTTATTCTAGTGTCATTGGCCATAGACTTTATGGGGAAGATAGAAACTATTTTGATAATTATCAAGACTTCCCTAACGCTGAAAAACCTAAGCGACAGCCAGCTTTACTGCTACCTGTTAAAGTAGCTAAAACAATTAATAGCGATGGTAAGGAAGTAAAAATTTATAGTGAATATTCACAATCAACTCTTTCTTACTTCTCGGATCCAGTAGACCTTACTGGTTGCGCTTTAGACTGGACATTGAAAGCAAAAGTAATTGTTCAGGCGAGAGAGTCACCTTATGCAAGAAACAAAAAGTTTCTTCCATATGTTGAAAAAGCTCAACTTCATATTGATTATTCCTCTTCCTTTTCTTGCTTTAGTGAGCCTTATCTCAGTAAACAAGTGTTTATGGAAAAAGCAGGAAATCAAAAAATAAAATCAATAAAACTATCTTCTCTTTATCGAGGAGGAGATGGCAAAGTAGATTATACAATTACAGATCTGTACCCCCAGAAAATAACAAAAGGGGCTTGCATATTTCCTTATCTTAGAAAGATTACTGTACTCAACCAAGAGACTCTTCTTTGGGAAGACGCCATACTTTATTGTATGGGTATATTTGAGCCTCTTGATAAAATAATGAAGTACAGAAGAGCAAAAGATTTTCTTCCAAAATTTTTAAAAGAGATGGAAGCTTTTAACGGTTTAAAGCTTTTCAATCCAGAAAAGTATAAAAAGGAAATGAATAGAATTTATGGCCCACATATAAAATACTGGAATGGAATTTCCAGCCTATATGAGGAAATACCAAAAGATGCAAAAGTTGTAGACTATTCAAATCCTAGTAATACTCTTATAGATGCAAAAACTTTTAGTTATGTTACTCATGCTTCTAAGATCAGAACTTCTCAAGAAGTTGGCGCTTATAACGCAGTAACTGAAGCTTACTCTGATTTGCAGCAAAAATTAAAAGCCAAAGAAAAGTCAGTACAAGAATCTAAAGATAATATTCAATACTACAATAGAGAACTTGAATCTCTACAAAGAAGAATTGAAAGTTATAAAAAGCAAATAAGCGATTCTACTAAGATTATGGATGCATCTACAGCTGCTATAGATGGCTTCAAGCCTGCACTTGAAGAATTGAAAGAAGAAAAGGCAAAAGCATTAGAAACTTACAATAAATTTTACCAAGAAATGGATCACAAGGATATAACAGGCGGAGTAGATTATATTAATAATCTTAAGAAAACAGGAATAGAAATTAATCATATTGAATATAAAAATGTAAAAGAATCAACTTATCATTCTCTTATTGAAGAGCCTTCTATTGCTTTAAAGGTTACAGAAAACAAAAGCTCTCCCTACATATTGAATAAGGTAGAATTTGTCACAACAAAGCCAACTATTATTCGAGTAGATCAAGGGAAACATGGTCCAGAAAACTGCAAGAAAATTGTTGGAGGGCCTTATCGTCTTATAGTAACTTCTAATAAAATATCTGTAGCTTTAGCAGGAAGCACTAGCTGTTTTGGTATTAACAAAACAGGAAATGCAACACATCTATTCGTGCACCCACATTGTCAATCAAGAGCTATAGGGCTTAGACAAGCTGTTTGGTCAGACTTTTCTAGTGCTGCCGAAGGCTATATGAACGCATGCTTAGGAGAAGGAGCTCCAGGACTTTATAAAGCTTTTGAAAGAAATGACCCTAAAATGGTAATTTTTGCTGCAATGACTTGGCTTACTAATGCCAATTCAGCTGATGCATGGGGTAAAAATTGGAAATACTTTCCAACAATTGACGAGGTAAATCTCGAAGGAAAAGAGTATTCAGCACCTGAGGAAGAAGATACTTCTGTCGAATCTATGCTGAATACTGAAGAAGGAATAGAAAGAATAGCTGAAATAGCTGAAGAGTTAATTCAAAATTTAGATTTACCACAAGCTCAGCCTATACCAAGACAAACAATTCCAATTCTTACTCAAGAAGAAATTATATATAATCAACTTGTAGCTAATTCAATTGAGAATACAGCAGCTTCGAATACTACAGTTCCTTCAAATTTAGGGAACAGAGGCTACAGATCATTCCTTGCTGTTTCAGCAGCAACGAATAGAATGAATCATCAAACCCCTGGATCAGAACAAGAAATTGATGCACTTGTGAGACGCAGGAATACCACTCAGCTTGAGCAAGCAGATTTCTCTATTCCAATATCTGATATACATACTTCAGAAATTGAAACTGAAGCAACAGAAAGATTGATAGAACAATATTTAATTGAACAATTGTCAGCGACAACTGATCAGTAAACTAACAGCTAGCTCCAACTATGGGGGCGAACGCCCCCATTTATTTTGAGGTTAAAATGAAACCAATCGGAGAACTAAAAATTCTTAATCGTATGCCACACATACTCATGAGTCATGAAGATTTGTGCGCAATACAACACGTTGTTAAAGTAGCTCCAAAGGAAGCACAATGGTTCCATTGTGTTGAAAGAGTTAACAATAATGACAATATATATTACAAAGTTAGTGGTATGTATATACCAGAACAATACTGTTCAGCTGTCGAAGTAGAAAGCGACCCCATGATGATGGTCAAATTCTACAAAGAGTTAAAAGAAGAACATGGTGAAGAAGAAACAAATAACATATTAGCTTCTATGACTGCTTGGTCGCACTCTCACCACGATATGGGAGTTTCCCCTAGTGGACAAGACAGAAAGCAATTTCATGAACAATGCATAGAAGCTGAAAAACAAAACATAACTGCCCCACAGTTGATGTTAATATTTAATCGTAAAGACGATTATTATGCCAGGCTATGGGATCCTGAACTTGGTATGGAGTATGAAAATCTCTCTATCCTGTTAGAAACTTATGATTTTTCTTGGATTGATGAAGCAGCAAAAACTAAGTTTAAGAAAAAGCAAATAATTAAAAAGCCTACAATGTGGGGACAAAACAAAAGTAACAGAAAGCAAACAAATGGTTTAATTGATTTCAATCAATTCGAAATGTTTGGAAACATTACTACTCCTTCACAAAGTGTTAAGCCTAAAAAAAAAGAAAGAATAAAAAGAAAAACTCTAAAACAAGAGTTCAATATAGCCCTTTGGCGTCAATCAAAAAAATATAATGATATCATAGCTTTAGAAGAAGAGATAGATAAATGTCTGTCTCAAATAGAAAAGAATAAATCAACAGAAAATGTACAAAAACTCATTTCTTTGATTCGAACAGAAATTGGACAACAAGAATTCATGATAATGAGAATATTGTTGTGTGGATCTGAAGAAGAAATCTTCGAATTAGAAGAGTATCTGCCTAAAAATACTCAATCAAATTACGAAGAAGCTTTAATAGAAATTCATGACGAATTTATAGATGGAATTCTAACTGCAGATACCATAACAAACGCTATGACAAGTGCTATAGAATGCAAAAAAGCTGATTCAGCTGAAACAGCTGAAAGAGTACTAGATATGTGGTTAACTATATATTACTCAGTGCTAGACCCTTCTGACTTTCATGATAATTCTGTTTACGATCTTTATTCACAAGAACTTTTTAAGGAGGTCTAATGTCTTCTGTAAGTTTTCTAAGGCATGCAGGCTGGTTCGGTCCAGAAGATGCTAAGACACTTAATATTATAGGTGTAGGTGCAACTGGAAGCTGGATCGGCCTGCTAGCAGCTAAAATGGGATTTCATAAATTCCAAATTTGGGATGCTGATATAGTAGAAGATCATAATTTGCCAAATCAAATATATGAACTACAAGATATTAACAAACCAAAAGTAGAAGCTTTTCAAAGAGTACTTAAAGAATTTAATCCTGCAATAGAAGTTATTGCACATAATGAATTTTTTACTACTGAAAAGCACAAGAATATGTTGAATGGACCTTTAGTTCTTACTGTAGACACCATGTCTGCCAGAAAAGATATATATGATTCTTTCAATATAAACTGGAAAGTTAAAAACGTTTTTGAAACTCGGCTCGGTTTCGATTACGGAGAATTAAATATAATAGATAATCTTAATTCTAACTCAACGTCTGAATGGTACTCATCATTAAAAAATGATGATGAAATACCAGACGGGCCATGCAATCTAAGAATATGCACTACTTTGGTGAATATGGTTGCGTCGTATACAGTGCATACATTATGCAGCATGCTCGTATCTAACAAGAATGATGAAATATGGTCTTATAACAAGAAGACAATGTTTAACTTAACACCAAAATTACAAACATACTCTATGTAGAGGAAAATATGCCTAACAATACACGATTTATTACCGTAGTTATGGTTCCCGGTGAGGGAGCAAGGACCCTAGAGGTCGCAACAAACGCCGTTGTCTCTGACGTCGTTCGAGAGCTTAATGCTTTTGATCGAGCTGTCATCGTTGATGGCGAAGCAGTCGCTCAGTCTAGCTGGAATTCAACTTCCCTAGAAGGAGCAACTGAGGTGTTCTTGACTGGCGCAGTCAAGGGCAACTAAAGAACAGAGGGAACCCCTAAGGGTTCCCTCTTATTTTTTGAGGTAACCTATGAAAATACAAATAATAGGATTGCCTGCAACCGGTAAAACAACTTTCATAAAAAAATATATAAAAAACAATCCTAAACTAAATATAAAACATTTGGATATCGCTGAATATAAAGAAAAATATCCAAAAAAATATGAAAAAATTTTTAAAAAACATATCGAAGAATCAAACAATAATTTAATAGCTGAATCTGCTGACGGAAGATATATTGCTGAAACAACAACTATAAAATATAAACTTCCTTATGATATAGTTAGTAATAGAAAAAGAAAAAGAGATATGCAATGCGATGATTGGTATATGAATCAGTTAGAAACAATACAAATACCAGCCCATTATACGGCACACTCAGAGCAAGCATTAGAAATTATTTTTGACAAATTATTTGGTAAGGATTCAAATGACAGTAAAATTAGGACCGACCGACTTACTCGTTCCCAGCGACGTAATTGATAGCCTTTATTCAGAAACTAGTACTCAAGTAAATATAAAAGAAATAAATCAGTATCCAGTAAATCATTACTTTGTACTGAAATCTGAAACAGAAATAAGTAAAAGCGCATTAGCAAGATTAACAAAGGATAAAAAACTTAAAAAAGTTCTTTTCAGAAGAGACTTCGAACTCTCAGGTATAAAGCCTAGAGATGCTAAGCAAACAAGCTTTATTAATAGCTTGATTGAAAGCGAAGTCTTAGTAAGTGTCGGCCTTGGAAGTGCCGGAACAGGTAAAACTACTTTAGCAATAGCTTATGCTCTTGAGCAGCATTTCAATAATGATAAGAAAATTTACCTATCAAAACCTACTTCACTTGTTTCAAACATTGGCAATGCTTTTGGGCCTGTTCCTGGAGACGTAAATGATAAGTATGCTCCATACATATCATCATTCTATATAGTTTTAGAAAATATTCTAGGAAAGAAAAGTAAAGGCTATTTAGAATTGCTAATGCGAGATTCACAAGTAGAATTCATCCCAATTGAATATACTAGAGGCTGTACTTACAGCAACTGTACGTTTATATTAGATGAAGTTCAAAATTTAACATGGCATGAATTGAAAACTGTTATGTCCAGAATGGGTGAGAATTCAAAGTTAATTTTAATTGGCGATCCATACCAAATTGATAGAAAATTCAACTTGCAGGACAGCGGATTATATACTATGCTATCTTCTACCAGCTTCAACCAATCACCTATTACTTCGGTGGTTGGACTAAAAGAACAATATAGAAGCGATGTAGCTAAACTTATAGCTACCATTGACGAAGAAAGAGAAGTAAATAATGCGAATACAACAGGAAGAAAAAGAGGATCTCGTTCGAAAAATCCTCTCTTTGCTACGTGATAGTGATTTAACAGTATCTACAGAAATACTTGCAAATGTATTCATAGAATTAGGCGTTAGCTCTATGGAAACGGAGAGCTATGCAGTAAATCAAAAGAATATAATTGAAACTGTACTTAACGATGTAAAACAAAATGGTGAAACTATACCTAACTCATTGGCCCGTCAAGGGCTACTAATACTTAGTTGGTTAAATAAGGAAAAAATATGACGGTTTCAAATACAACCAGACAATTCCCCGGATCATTTACTGTGTATAAAAAGCTTGGTGCAGCACAGTTTACTATGATGTATCCGAAACATAACGACAATGGTCGTATTGATAAAAATGGAGCTATTCTGCTAGAAGTAGCAGAAGGTGCTGGAGACAAAAGCTATAAGTGGTCTGAAAAGATTAGCTTTGCATTTGGTATTTCAGATTTATGCAATATCTTTGATAATCCAGATACACCTCCAAAGCTAGTTCATTCTAGCCCAAGCTCCCCATTAACAAAGTTTCTAGAATTTACCCCAGGTGAGGGGAAATATGCAGGAACTTATATGCTGAAGCTTTCAGAAAAAAATAATGAAACGAATAGCTTTCGTAACGTTAACGTGCCTATAACATCAGGAGAATATACACTGATGCTAAGGCTATTCATGACAGCTGCACCCATCATGATAGGATGGGCATAGCATGGAATTTACTGTAAAAAAAGATAAAGAACAATCTATAAAATTAGATAGAAGGCAACTCCTAGACCTTCTTTTTGGAAGAGTACTATCAGTAGAGCGAGAAGATTTTGTTGGCATATGTTCTGAATTCTCTGAGTATATACAAGAGAAAAGAATGCTAGGCCAAATGTCTTTGAACCATCTACTAACAATAGCATTTGCAACAGGCTACTACTATAGAATATTTTTAGAAAAAAACGAAGTCGATATAACTGATAGTAAAGGAGAAAAAATTGAACTGGTTAATCAAGACAGTGACAAGCCAACCGGTAAGGGGTTTGATGGCTGAAGTTGGCGCAATGCTTATCACAGCAACAGCTGCCAAAATAGCAGAACAACTTATAATTGCAAGACAACAACGAATAAACGAAAAGGAAGAAAATAATGTTCAGCTACACAGTGAAAGTGAACAAGCTGCAGAACCCACTGGGAAAGATAGTGGGCTTCGCATCATTAGTAATTGAGGACTCTATCGAAGTACATGGATTCCGAATAATCAACGGTGCTAAAGGACTATTTGTCTCGCCTCCCCAACATAAGGGAAAGGGCACCGATGAATCAGGAAACGAAATTGAAAAATGGTACGACGATGTTAGATTCGTAGGAGATAACTACGAGCAAGTAAGAGAAGAGATTAAAAATAGTATTATTGAAGCTTACGGAGGCAACACCCGTGCTGACACAGCTAAGGTTCAAGCAAACATGAACACTAATGCTGAGACTACTGGGCAAGCAAGACAACAACGTAAGCCTCTCTGGTAAAGAATCTAATAGGTTAACACTAAGCCACCCCCGAAAGGGGGTGGCTTCTTTTTTAGGAGAAACCATGAGCAATATGAAAAAAATTTTACATGACATTAGTACTCAAATGGGTATGGATGGAGAAATTAATCAAGCCGTAATAACAGAAACTGCAAGACGGATTTCAGAAAATATAGAAAAAGCTCAACAAATAACAAAACTTCAGCAAGAAGTGACAAAAGAACTTCAAGAGCAATAAGGAGGGAATGGTGAGCGAAGAAAATGAAACTATCGAAGTCTCGCCAGATACCATAGTAGAAGTCATTAAAGAAGGTTCAGAAGTATATTCTGAAATAACAACATCTTTTGTCCAACAATTTGTCTTCTATGATAAGACTTTATATGACTGGGCTACTGAATTAATGGTTGAGATACCCAATGCAAAGCATCTAGACGAAATAAAATTTAGAGACTTACTAGTCACACTTGCCAATAATTTACAAATTGCTAGTAACTATTATTCTGTAGCATCATCAATGGCAGATGCAGTATCAGGTGGCACAAGTATTAAAAAATCTGATGTCGTAGCTGCTATAGTAGCAAACTATGCAAAGAAAGGTGCTAAGCGACCTGCTGCAACTGTTATAGAGCAAATGGCTGACAGCTATATGTCTTCAACAGTATCTGCTCGTGTCGCTGCTAGAATAGTTAAAACTTTTTGGAAACAAAGATTAGACACTTTACTAGAAATAAGAAAAATACTAGAACAAATAGGCATGAGCTTACATGTAGAAATGAAATGGACTAGTCAGTAAAAAAATCCCGTATAGGGAACTAAAAATTGGAAAAAATATTTTTCCAGAAAAACCTTTTTATGAAAAAGGAGAAAATCTATGCCAGACGGAGTATTACTTGGAATTCTTACATGGTTGAGCATGATCTTCTCTTTTATGCACTTCCCAGAAAAAATAAAAAATTTTATGTTAAATCATTTTGTAATAACAGATTTAATCAGTATGGCTATAGCTTTTTTATTTTTAAGTGGGATATCACAAAGTATAACTTCAGTAATGGGAACAATAACTTGCGGCTTGCTAGTAAATATGTCTCTTATTGCTAATAAAAATTTAGGATAAAATCCTACAATCAATATTGATTTGTGATAGTAAAAATAGTATGCTTTGTAAAACTTTTCATTCGTAAATAAAAAGTAAATACTATTTTTATAGTTTAAAAGAGCATTGTAAAACAACAACAGAAGCTTGCTCTACCATCTAATTTAATAACTTAAACGGAAATAAATATGTTTTTATCTCAAGAAATGGATGGAAGAAAAATAAGAGATTTCTCGCTTAGCGAAAATTTTATTGCAGAATATTCTTCCAAACAACCCAATTGGGGACCAGTAGGTTACTTTACTTATAAGAGAACTTACGCAAGAAATTTGCCAGATGGCAACACTGAAGAATTTTGGCAAACATGCAAAAGAGTCGTAGAAGGAGTATACAATATACAAAAGCAACATTGCAAAGCGTTGAGACTTCCATGGAACGATAGAAAAGCCCAAGCTTCTGCACAAGAAATGTTTAGAAGAATGTGGGAATTTAAATTCACTCCTCCAGGAAGAGGATTGTGGATGATGGGCACAGATTTAGTTTACACTAAAGGGTCTGCTGCCTTAAATAATTGTGCCTTTGTTACAACAGAAAATATAGATATAGACTTTGCAACTCCCTTTTGCTTTCTAATGGACATGTCCATGTTCGGCGTAGGAGTTGGAGGGGACTGTAGAGGCGCAGGCAAGATCAAAATATATGAACCAAAATATACTAACACTCCATATATTGTTGAAGACTCTAGAGAAGGGTGGGTAGAGCTTGTACGAACAATTTTAAACTCATTCGTAGGCAAAGCTCTCTATCCGACAAACATTGACTACTCACAAGTAAGGCCAAGAGGTGCAAAAATCCATGGCTTCGGCGGAGTAGCAAGTGGGCCTCAACCTCTACAAGATTTAGTTGAAAATATTTCGAAAGTATTATGGGAAGAAGGTCGCGAAGAACCTAGATTGATAACATCAAGCCAAATAGTAGATATATTTAATTATATTGGCAAATGTGTAGTCGCAGGTGGTGTTCGTCGTACTGCTGAAATTATGTTTGGAGAGCCAACGGATACAGAATTCATAGCTTTAAAACAAGATAAAGAAGCATTGATGGACAGAAGATGGGCAAGTAATAATTCTATATTTGCACAACTTGGTATGGATTATTCTCAAGTAGCAGAATCAATAGCGCAAAATGGTGAGCCTGGCTGTATCTGGCTAGACAACATGAGACACTATGGGCGTATGGTTGATCCAAAAAATGGAAGAGACCTAAGAGTAATGGGTTCCAACCCATGCTCAGAGCAATCACTTGAAGACCATGAACTATGCTGCTTAGTAGAAACCTTTCCGGCACATCACGATTCTTTCGAAGACTACAAGAGAACACTTAAGTTTGCATATTTATATGCAAAAACTGTGACTCTAGTTCCTACACATAATTCCAAAACAAATGCAGTTATGATGAGAAATAGAAGAATTGGCTGCTCTATGAGTGGAATCATACAAGCAATAAATAAGCTAGGAAGATATGAGTTCTTAAATTGGTGTGATAACGGCTATTCTTATATAAAAGATTTAGACTTGTTATACAGTGAATGGCTTTGTGTGCCTAAAAGCATCAAAACTACAAGTGTTAAACCAAGTGGAACAGTTAGCTTGCTTTGTGGAGCTACCCCAGGAATACATTATCCTGAAAGCGAATATTATATAAGAAATATTAGGATCGCTAACACTTCACCATTAATTCAATCGTGTCTTGATGCAGGCTTAACTATTGAGCCTGATAAATATGCTACAGATACTTCTGTAATTTCTTTTCCAGTAAAAGAAAAGCATTTTGTTAAAAGCAAAAAAGATGCTACCATATGGGAACAGTTTCTAAATGCTGCTGACATGCAAAAATGGTGGGCAGATAATCAAGTAAGTGTGACTATAACTTTCAACAAGAATGAGAAAAACGATATTGCTAAATGTTTGGAAGCTTTCCAAACAAGTTTAAAATCAGTCTCATTGCTTCCAAATTCAGAGCATGGCTACGAGCAAGCTCCTTATATTCCTATTACAGAACAAGAATATATTACATTGACAAAAGACTTAAAACCACTTATTCTGAGCAACAATACACATGAAGTAGAAGATAAATTCTGCGATGGTGGCTCATGCGAAATAAATATTTGAGGAAAAATGAACATAAAAAATCTAGTTGATACCTCCTATAGCATGGCTATTGAAAAAGGATGGCATGAAACAGAAAGGTCTGTGCCTGAACTTTTATGTCTTATACATGCAGAAGTTAGCGAAGCGTTAGAAGAGTATAGGAATGGCCACGAAACAGATTGCATATATTTCGTGCCAGACTCTTCTGGAAATGATAAGCCTGAAGGGATACCTATCGAATTAGCTGATATAGTAATCAGGATAGCTGATTTTTGCGGTCTTCATAATATAAATCTAGAAGAAGCAATAGAAATAAAAGCAGATTATAATAAGCGAAGACCATACAGGCATGGTAATAAAAAGTGTTAAATATCTATGGCAGATGAAAGATTAGATCCTGAAGATTATAAAACTCTTCTAAATGCTGTGCTGAAACAAGCAATTGATGACTACATCAAGCTTCAGCATCCTAAATTTAGAAATAAAAAGTATTTAAAAGAGGCATTTACTTCAGCTGTTGAGCTATTCTTTGATAAAGAATATTCGTTTCTATATTTAAAAAATGAATATGATGAAGAGCTAAACTTAAAAGAACTAATAACACATTTGCTTAATGATAACCGTGGTGACATAGCTTTATTACAAAATCATGTAATCGAAGAAGCTCGAGCTTTTTGGGAAACAAAATTAATAAGAACAATTTATATTCCAGACAGCTTTGTATATTGCGGACATGTTTATTCAATACACCATACAGATACTGATGAAGCCTCGATAGACTACAAGAATAAAATCATAACTTTAAATAAAAAAAATGATTCAGAAAGTGAAGAGGAATTCATTGAGCTAGCTTTAACTACCTGTTTCCATCATGAGAAAAAAAATATCTCAATAGATGAAATTGAAACAATAAGTAAAATTGTTTTCAGAATGTTGAAAATAAATTCATGCTTTACTGGAAGCTAACTATACTTATCAAAAGTATTGAAAGCACTCTTAGGAAGCGCTTTAACCAGATCAGAAGAATTATATTCTTTACCAGTTGGATGAATTATAACTGTAGCGCCAATTTTTCTTAAAATTTTAAGCTCAGGCAATTCATCCAAATCATAATCTGGACCTTTAATATAATATTTAGGTTTTAATTTCTCGATCAACTTAGAAGGCTCATCTTCTCTGAAAGCTATTACTTTGCTTACATGACTGATACTTTCTAAAACATAAGACCTGTCAATAAGAGGCAAGGCATTCTTACCATATTTACGTTGTACGTAATTATCTGTATTGATACCTACAGTTACCTCACCATATTGAGCGGCAAACTCAAGTAATCGAACATGTCCAGGATGGACAATATTAAAGGTGCCGGTTACTAATACTTCTGTCTTCATGGAGAAAAAATGCCTGATATTATTTTAATAATAGCAATACTCCTATTCATAGGATTTTGCATACAAAATTATTATAATCTTACTAAGAAAAATAAACAACTAAAAAAAGAAATGACTTTATTAAGAGAAGATTATTCATCAATTATTAAATATAATGAACAATCATCTAAAGAAAACTTAATTAATATAGAAAAGAAATGGGAACAAAAATTCGCAGCTTGGACAGTCACCCAAGAAAAAGAAATAAGAAAAGATGCCATGACTAGATCTAGAAATATTCTAAGAGGTCAAGCTACTGAGCATCTAGCACCCCTTATGTTTGATGATATGAATCCAAAAGATTTTAGATTCTTAGGAAATCCAATTGATTATATTATTTACGACGGTGCATCAGATATACAAGACGGTGAAACCGATGAAATAAAAAGAATAATATTCTTAGATATCAAAACTGGAAAAAGCAAATTAAATAAAATCCAAAGACGTATACGTGACTGTATAAAAGCTGGAAAAGTTGAATTCGTAGTATTCAATCCAGACAAACAATAAGAAAAATATAAAGGAATAAAATGGCTATAAAAAAAGTAACTGGAATACCAGAGATAGATGCAATAGCTAACGCACTTGGCAAAAAGTTTGGCAAAGATAGCATTATCTCAATGGGCCCAAAAATTGAATCTGCAGAAGTTATATCTACTGGCAGTCTTTCATTAGATTGTCAACTTGGTATCGGAGGTTTCCCTATAGACAGGATTATCGAAGTCTTTGGCCCACCTTCTGCAGGAAAAACTTCATTAGCTCTTCAGCTTATAAAACAATATGTAGAAGAGCGTGGCTATGATAGGCCACCCTGTTTCATTGATCTGGAAAGAACTACTGGACTAGATTTAGTCAAAAGTATGGGTATCGATCCAGACAAAATGATATTCGCTTACCCAGATACAGCTGAGGAAGCGATGCAATTAGCTAAAGATTTAGGTGCAAGCGGTGCTGTGGGATTGATCGTATTCGATTCAATCGATGCAGCACAAACTGAGAAAGAAACTAAAAGACTAATGACTGAAATGGGGGTAGGTGATTTACCTCGAATCATGTCAAAATCTTTAAGAAGTATTTCTAAGATATGTGTAGACAAGAAAGTGTGCTATATATTTATTAATCAAATTCGTATGAAAATAGGAGTAATGTATGGAAACCCTGAAACTACCAGTGGTGGAAATGCATTGCCTTTTTATTCATCGATAAGACTGAGAGTTTCATCTAAACCCTCCCCAGATCAAAAGAATACTTTGTCAATGAAAGTTAAGGTAGCTAAAAATAAATTAGCTCCTGCTTTAAATAAACAAGCTGAATTTGAATTTCTGTGTGGAGTAGGTACGGATCAGTATGCAGATCTTTTAACATTTGCAAAAGATTTAGGTCTTTTGAGGTACGCAGGTTCATCAGTCAAAGTTCAACTACCAAACGAAGAAGAATACACTTTGTGTTCAGGAGGAAAAATTGGTGCAAGACAACATCTCATCACTAATCCAGAATTTTATAACAAACTTAGAGACGCTTGCTACTTCGCAAGTGGAATCGGACCAAGTCCAGACGATAATGTCGAAAGTAAAGAAGCTACAGGAACTGAATAATAACGATCAAAGCCTATCTTCAGATCTCATTGAAGAAATTCAAAGCGATCTGTTTAATATGATGAGCCCAAATGAAAACAACGAAAATCTAACTGCTTTTTGTCCAGTAACCAATAAGGAACTGTACAGATATGTAGATGGGTACCTAGAAATACTCGCACCTTATGGAAGGTGCAAAGTTTCAGGTCAAGATTTTCATATAGATGCCCTAGTAGTAACCGGTGAAGTTCCAACACTTCCAGGTCGCTACGATGGTCATGTATCTACAATAAACTTTGAACAAGTTTCACAGTAGGAGATAAAATGCCTGGAGAATTCGTACATCTTCATGTACATACAGAATATTCTCTACTAGATGGCATTAATAGAGTAGGGACGCTGCCTGAGCATATATCAAAGCTTGGGCAGCGCTCCCTAGCTATTACCGATCATGGTAATGTTAGTGGTTCTTACAAATTTTACAAAGCTTGTAAGAAAGCTGGCGTACAACCAATAATTGGCATGGAAGCTTATTACACAACAACTGACAGAACTATTAGAGAAGTAGATGACTTAGATGAGCCTTACTATCACTTAATATTAATAGCATTAAACAATAAGGGTTTACACAACCTATACAAACTCTCAAGTAGATCATATTCTGAGGGAATGTATAGAAAACCGAGACTTGATGATATGCTTTTAGGTGAATACAGTGAAGGCATTGCAGCTACTACTGCATGCTTAGGCTCAAGAATATCTCAATTGATTTTAAATGGTAGGAAAAAAGATGCTGAGCTAATGATCGACCATCATAGAGCTTTATTCGATAATAGATTTTTAGTAGAACTTCAACTACATCAAATGGAAGAACAACAAATAGTAAATAAAGTCCTGTTGGAAATTGCCAACAGAAAAAATTTACCTATTATCATATCAAATGATTGCCATTACACTCATGAGATGGATAAGCAGATGCATGAAGTTGCTTTATGCATGCAAACTAAAACTACACTATCTAACGAAAAGAGATTCACTTTTGGTGATATAGACGTCCACGTAGCCAACCATGATTGGATGTGGAAACAAGCAGAAGCTCAAGGCATGCCTTACGAAGGCATAAGCAATACAGTTGCTGTAGCTAACATGGTGGATAGTGACGATTATTTTACTGATAAAATGAATAGATATCCAAAATATCAAGAGATACCAGATACCTTTAAGTCTTTTGAATGGCTTGAAATAGTTTCAAAGCAAGGCCTTTATGAAAGATTTGGAGGTATGCCTCCAGAAAATTATAAGATACGATTAGATAATGAACTAAAAGCAATAAAGAAAATGGGCTTTAGTGACTATATGCTTATCGTTGCGCAATTTATGAATGGAGCAAGAAAGCTGGGAGTATTACATGGACCTGGACGTGGCTCAGCTGCTGGATCTCTGGTAGCTTATGCAATGAAAATAACTGAAATCGATCCCATAAAATATGGATTAATCTTTGAAAGATTCCTAAATATTGGTAGAGGTTCAACACCATTGATATTTGACCAAGAAATGATTAAGAAAATAGAAACTAGCAAGTATGCTACTCACCAAAAATGTTGTCACAAATGAAAACTATTATACATATAAATCAACATGTTATAAAAGCTAATAGAAAAAAGCCAGAAGAAGAAGCTCAACCTTGTATAACAGTTAAAACCTATAAAGAAAATCGATACACTAAAGACGCTATCATAGTTGACAAAAATGGCAAAGAAGTAGCGAGGATAGTTTACAGGCCTAATAAGCCTTTACAATGTGGTGCACATTGTTGGGTTGAAACTCAATTAGAAGTTAAGACATAAAAAAAGCTCCTCAAAAGAGGAGCTTTAGTGTTCTAAAAGCAGGCGCGACCTGCACGATTTAGCAACCGCTTTTACAACGTCTCACCGATCTAAGCATATAACGTTTCATAACTACTCCTTAATAAAAATAACTTCTAGTAAAAAACTATGTTTATATTATCACCTGGATTAGATGCGCTTCCACCAATAGTTGCGTCTACAACCTCTACGGAATATATTCCAGGAGGAAATGTAAACCAATCACTACCAGTGGCAGTAAATGTAATACTATCTGTAGCATGAAGTCCAGTTACTTCTGGTATAACAGTCTCTGTTGCAAGAACTTGGTCAGCAGATGTTTTGCGAAGACGTGGAGACAGTTTAACTGTTCCATTTAATCTTACTACTGCAAAATCATTCTGATTACTGAATGAAGTTATTTGCATTGCAGCAGCTGGTCTTCCATGGCCATCTCTTGGATCCATGGCACTCCAAACGTCAACTACAGTGCTATTGCCTTCAGGGCAAGCAAGAATGCGATAATCATGTCCACTAGCTAAGAGTCGATCTTTTCCTTTACTCCCCAAACCACTTTCAAGAGGAGCGTAAGTATTTATGGCCATTGAAAACTCCTTAATAAATCAAATAAAAAATAGCTATATTAAAAATCGTATACAAAAAATAGATTCTGACTTTCTTGAATTCGAAGAAAATATGATTTCTGTCGAAGATCAGAATAGAATTTTAACACTATTAAAAAACAAAATCAATAATTTATCAAACAATAACAACAGTATTATATTATATATATGTGGCATCACAGACGAATTCGATTTTGAAAAAGCAAGATCGAATACTATCGGAGGCTCTCCACCCGATATTGATATCGATCACGATGCACTAGAAAGAGAGAAAGCTATCCAATGGGTAGTTGATTACTGGGGCAGAGAAAACGTAGCTAATATCATTACACATGGTACGTTTAAGCCTAAGTCACTTACTAGGTCCTGGTACAGAGTGACAGAAGGTGACCCAAAAGATTTAGATGCAGTTCTAAAACAAATACCAAAACCAAAATATGGAAAAGAAGCTACTCTCGAAGAGATATTAGAAATAAACCCCTCCATTAAAGAAGAAGAAAAATATTCTGATTTCTATAAATTTGCAAACCAACTAGAAGACATGGTGGCAAATTTTGGCATACATGCAGCCGGCTTAGTAATATCTGATAATCCAATTATGGATGTTGTGCCCACATGGAAAAATTCTAAAGCTGATGCAATAACTCAATTCGATATGAAAGAAGTCGAAGACTTAGGTCTAATTAAATTTGACTTCTTATCTATTGATACGCTTTCAATAATTAAGCAAGCTGTAAAATTAATCGAAGCAACAACTGGTAAGAAAATTGATCCATATTCAATCGAAGATGGAGACAGTAAAGCCTACACTATGATGGAAGAAGGTATGCTGACTGGAGTTTTCCAAATGGAAACTTCTGGCATGGCAAAGAAATTAATATCAAAAATAAAACCCAGAAGCATAGAAGAACTAAGTGATATCAGTGCTTTAAATCGACCAGGCCCCCTTCAAGCTAA
>CETC01012324.1_pt1 | contig 25041 bp, 27 predicted proteins | sample 326911 | NCBI WGS metagenome assembly CETC01 (sample SAMEA2622694, study PRJEB7988) | marine metagenome | isolation source: saline water (ENVO:00002010), including | reverse complement strand
CTCGAAGTAGCCGATGATGATTGGGTAATAACTTCCGATGGAAGTGTCGAGCCGGCAACGTCAACATTAGTTCTTCTTACGAGACCAGAAGCTGGTGTATCAGAACCGCTAAGTCCCGTGTCTGGGTCTCCAAACGACGTAGCCGGATTTGCCACGCTGTCTGCTCTACCTGACCAGAATTTATCATTACCGACGAGAGTAACAGACTCTGTAGCGTTACCATCGACTGGGAATGTATAACTCACGGAGCTAACATACATACCTGAGCACATACAAACTTGAACTGGAGTTGCGTCAGCAACCGCAGATACCGAGTCTGCATAAACTGCAAGATAAACGTCACATCTGTTATTACCTGCAGATACGAGGTTAGTAGAAGCAACTGCTCCAGCAGCTGATGGGTAGATCAATGGCTCGCCATCAATAACCTTTTCTAACGTAACTTCAACGTCTGCAATCTCTTCGGAGTTTTGATAGATCTGAATCTGACCCATTTCGTAAGCTTGGTCAAGAGTAAAGTTTGTTGTAATACCAACAGACTGTATCCCTTTCATAAACTTACAAGTAGCGCTCGTTCCGCCAGTTGGGGTATGCCCCATCTTGCAGATAGCGACCGCTTGGCAAGCATAGAAAATTCTATTGTTAGCCATATTAATCTCCTTTTAGTTATATACGTATATAAAACTATCTTTTACCTCTGGCTTGGTATTTTTATATACACAAAAATTCATGAAAAGGGCTTATATTGCTTTAACTTCTGTGGAACATCTGACGGTTCCTATGTAGAGTTCTGGAGAAAGCTGGGTAATACCATCCGCTCTAGTGCTATTGATGAAACACCTTCTATAGCGGTGATTATCTACTAACTGCGGATAGAGACCGCTAGGTAAAGCATTTTCATTTATTTCACCCCTATAATTAAATGGGTAGACTCCTGAGATAGCCACATCATTTGTATCGAATAGCCATATAGTTCTATCATTTTGGAATCCTATTTGATCTATTAGATTGCTGCATTCCCAATGATTTTCAGCAATGACGTAGAATAATACGTCAGAATTTACATTTTGACCACCTCCTAATTGGAAGCCGTCAAAAGACTTTGACGATACAACGTCCACAGCAATCGCTGGAAGCTGCACTCTTGTCTGGCCTAGCTGCGCCCAGTTGCCAGAACCAAATTGAGTGAAGGTGGAATCGTCCACTCTAAAAGAGCGTTGCTGTATTTGCCTAAACCAAGGCACGCCTTCTGCAGGAATTACATTAACTCTTTTATGTGCATATTCTAGTTGTACTGTGCTAGTAGTAGATATAGCTGTATCAAATACAACTCTGCCCTCTGGGTAATTTATATGATATGGAGCTTGAACATTTCCCGTTGCCCTAAAAGTATTTTCGACAAAAACGCCTGAAATCCTAATAGGTTGTTCGACATTGGCTACTCCAGTTTCCCAAACCCAATTACTCCTATAGCCCTCCCAAACCTGACCATCATTATAGTTGGGGTCTTGAACAGGTCTTAACTTATGTTTATTGCCGCCATATAAGCCAGATTCAGGAATGTCTATATTGTAAAAATCTCCCTTATCTACGAGTCCCCAATCATAGAAGGTTATGAAGTTTTCTAATAATATATTTGAAAGGGTTGCATCTTGTGAGTTAGCAAAACCTCTTAAAGATTTATATGCTTCTGGCATGTCACTAACCTCTTAAAGTATTCATGATTAAAGTTCTAATCGGACCGTCTTGGGCTGCGATTGCTCTAGTTATAAAGTTATCAGCTTCGTTTCCAGAGTAATTAGGATTTACTTGGAAAGGTCTGATAGAGGGGTTTTTGCTCGTAGGAACCATTCTAGCTCCACCTGTCCTGCCGTATGGACCATATTGCACACCGAAGTTTACTATGATAATACTATCCCCTAGAGTCAACAGCCAGTCTAGCCAAGGTAGCACATCTCCATCTTCAGTTTCTGTCATGCCGACAGAAGATGTTCTGAGAAGGGTATAGTCTGTAGGTTGCAGTGTGATAGTTAAACCCCCAGCTAAATTCTTACCTCGGAGCCTAACTTTGGAATAATTAAACTGCAGTGAATTAGCTATCATGTCTGCTATCGCGGCAGCTGGATCATCCGGTATACCAAAGTCGAATCTCAAAACACCAGAAGAAACAGACTTCATTTCAGGGCAAGAAATAATAGTATCTCTAACCATTGTTCTCAGGGGTGACAATAATTTTTTGTAAGCAGAAGAAAAGTGTTTATCTGCCATACTCGCCAACTTCTTAAGTAATATAGCTTCAATCTGAGCATTGCTCTCTATTATTTCAATCCCGAAGTTCTTAACCATTATGTATTCCTCGTCCAGAATGTTACTGCATATTTTTCAGGGTTTTGCTTAAATCCTTGTGGATAGGCATCTCCGGCTCTGGTAAATCTCATGGTGTGGTAATTACTTATATTGCCATAAGTTTTAGGTATCAAATACTTAGCCTTGTCCATCTTGGGAAGGTCTGTCATTTTAGAGATAATTTGAATGGCACCTTCTGGAAGATTTATAGCAGCTCCAATATCTTTCCACTGCTTAGGTTCCCAATATATTCTAACATTAAGATCCTCTTCGGCTTCAATAGCCTTATAACCCTTCCCGTCACACTGCGGGCAGGGCATACCTCTGCTGAATGGATATGGACCACCAGACCTGTAAACGCTGACAGATCTGGTACGAGTGCCCATTGTATCCAAATAACAGTTAGGACACTGCTCTTTTTTCTCTGGGTAGACTAATGTAACAACTCGTTCAAATAGTGTAACAGCCTCATTGTAAACATTGAATACCCCTGTTGGTATTACGATGGCCATTATACAATCCTATAAGTAATATGTCCAGCTATATTTCCAGCAGAATTAGTAACCTGTAGTGCTTCTCCTACGGCGGTAATCATCAGTCCGTCACCTTCGCCATTAGCTGATGCTCCCCCATTTGCTGCACAGGCCATAGCTCCAGAAATAGCGGTTGTATTGGATTTGAATGTTACGCTAGATGCCGCATCCACAACAAACACATAACTCAAAACCTCAATTTGTCTTCCCGGTATAGCCGCGCGAAGAGACTGTGTTGCAGCTCCCGCAGTAATATCAGCGTATTCGGTAATCCCGTATCTCATCTCATCTGCTGGAAGTGCCGTTCTGTTGATGGCTGTGCTCACTACCCCTTGATCGAAAACTCCGGGACCAATAGTGAAAACAACTCCTCCTCTTTCGTTGAAGCCGCTTCCGCTTTTTATTTTTGCTGTAGTCATTTAATCTCTCCTTTATTAATTAATCGAACATAGTCCCTGAGCGACTACGTCCGTATTGGAACTGTCTATTAACAATAGCGCTACCCGGACTGTAAGGACCAAGGATCGCCTGACCGTGAAGGCTATTGGTGGCTTTGTATACCTGCATAAGCTCTTCGTATTTTTTACATAGATCATTATATAGAGTGTTAAGTGTAGTAGCGACACCTCTTAGGTCGATAGCTGACGGACCATCTCTTAGAGAGAGAGAATTAGCAGCCTCAGTTTTTACTTCACTTCCTAAAATTATGCAGGATGCCTGATAAGCTGTAAGCACGGTAAAGTCCGTATCCTTATTATCTATTGGATCTGGGCTTATCTCTTTGGTTGCGATGTCTACAGTGTATGTATAATTAAAATCTGCCTCGTCATTCACCTTGTAGGCGGCGACAGATATTATTTGTTCTAATCTAGCATCTGTGTATTTGGATGAATCAAGATCTCCAATTAACGTTCTAACAAATAGAACTAAATCTGTTGTCCAAGCCATGACGCTCTCCTTTATTATTAACTAAGGTTCTTATGAACCTCAAAGGTATGTATATCACTGCTGTATTCGGTTGTGGAGAAAACAACTTTACCCTGTATTCTCCAAGTTCCAGCAGAACCCAAATCTCCTGAAACAGTACTGTACTTAGCCTTTCCGTCAGTTCCACCACTAACAAGAGTGGCAGACTTCGTGAGGGTTGCGTCGTCAGGTCCCTGCAGATAAAATATTATCGAGTTGGCGGAACTGATGTCAACAACAGATCCGTCGTCTTTGAAGGTTAGCTGGAAAGTTGTTCCAATGTCCCCTACGCGTATCTCATTGGCTGCCATAATTACCTCTCAAATTCTCTAAATCTTTCTATACTAATATCTTTTTCACTAGTTCTAGTTATGGAAATATCACTAGCGAAGGCAGTATTTACTAAAACATCCCTCAGTGATGATCTAGTAATATTACTATTAAATTCTGCATCCGTATTGATATACACAATAAAATCCTCCGTTTCTAGTATTTCTACTACGGTTCTCGTTCCCGGAGGACTGACATCACTAAAAGGAAATGCACCTATAGATGAAAACCCAAACATGGCAGTCTCCTAAAAATCAACAAACAATAAAAACGCTGGACTAGTCACAATGCCTGACGCGGCATCAGGAGCTTGAAATTCAGCCCATGAAACCGTACAAGTGGAGCCAGCCCCCGAGCTGTCATTCGCAGTAAACCTTAATCTCAAATCTGTGTAATCAGATATATTGCCAGCCTCACCGGTTGTGAGGTTTATGGTGTAGGTTGCAAGGCTAGACGTTAAACTGCTATTAGTGTCCGTCTTCCTAACCGTACTTCCTTCAAGCAACTCTACTTTAAGTGACATAGCGTTTACTCCACTATCGTCACTGGCTCTATATTTTATTTTGTGATCGGCATTTCCATCAGGGTCGTCTATATCACTTAGACCAATAATACAGACGATATCACTAGCGCTACCATAGCCTTCGTCTGTAGCTTTTATGTAGTCGCTATCGCTAGCAGACGACTCATCTATGCTTGCGTATAGATTAGTATTACTATCAGACTGATTTAACCAGTCTCCATCTGATATATCTGCATCAGGTCTAGCGTACTGTGCCATTATTATGCCTCATCGTCATATATATTTATTGTATTTCTAGCCATCTATATGTTTATGGGTTAGGATCAGAGATATTGACCGAAGTATCAAGGCCTGAAACAGAAGCTTCTCTAGCTTGTTTTACTTCCCAAGCGTCTACATGACTGCTTAAAAACTCACGAACTTTTCTATGAACAAAACTGCCTTGAGTTTCAGGGTTTGGTATTGTTTCAGGCTCTTCTCCACCTTCTACGAAATCTGGGTTTGGAATATTCTCTAGCCAGCCATACGCACCGCATACAGCATCAAAAACTCTTTGGATGTCCCCATCAGCTATTTCTAATTCAAAAATTGCCATTATAAACTCCTTATATATTTTGACCTACAATAAAACCATCGTAAGTATCTGTTCCAGTACATAGAAATCCAAGAAGGTCTGCTTTACCGGCTGTAGTGGTTAAAGTGGGAACAGTCCCACCAGCCCATTTAATAGTACTAAACCAAGTAACAGTTCTACTTCCCGTTCCGTCTTGTATTAGTTTAATTAGGAACCTTTGGCCTTCATCTTCATTTGATATAGCCAAGGTTCTATTACCCCCTAGTGTTACCTGATGAGTATTTCCTTCATCAAGATCAAACGTTACAGTCGATCCGTCTGTATTTGTTTTGATACCTGTTTTAACAGCTCCACCATGTGTAACTCGATATTTGTCATTACCAGAATTGTCTTCTACTAATAGAGCATCTCCACTATGACTTGCTGTTAATTTTATATATAAAGCTTCGTCTGCTGCGTCTTTTGGGTAGATTTGTAAAGTTGGATCCCCCGCTGAACCGCTAAAATGGTCATCTGCCATACCAATAGCAACATGTTTGTTATTCATGTCAGCTTTAATGATAGTGCCATCAGATGTTGGACTGTCTCGTCCTATAAACAACATATTATCTACAGTGTTATCACTTCCAGTATCATATCCTATATAAATACATCTGTTGCCAGTTGATTCGTCTCCCGCTTGATAACCAATACCGATGCTATAATATGTATTAACAGTGGTACTAGATGATCCAGCAAGAGCAGAGTAGCCAATAGCAACAGAGCGACTTCCAGCATTATATTCTCCCGCTAAATTTCCGATATGCGTAGAGTACTGACAATTGCCCTCCCTTCCAGCAAAATATCCTATAGATACATTATTCGTCCATGTATCCCTATCATTACTCGATGAATATCCAGCATGATGTCCAACAAGCACACTATTTGAGTGGTAGTCTACCAAGCCATGCCCAGCTTCATATCCGATAAACACATTGCCGTCAGAATTAGAATTTAAGTTTTCGCCAGCGTAGGAGCCAATTAAAATATTCTTGTCGCTAGTTGATGTAATTGCTGTTCCAGCATTGTAACCAATTGCTATATTATCATCAGCATTAGTAACAGAATCTAAAGCTGTAGTTCCAACTGCAATATTTCGATTAGCACCGCTTGTACTTCCACTTGGGTCATTACCAAGATAGATAGAATCATTTTCTACTAAGGCATCTGAAAGGTCATTTATAGCTGACGCTCCTCCTCCAGAGGCGTTTTCCCAGCCCGGAGCATTTGCTGCATCATTTACTGTTAAAACCTGTCCATCAGATCCTATACCAAGCCTAACATAGCTAGTACCATTATGATAAAGGATGTCTCCAGCCGCATCTGAACCAACATCAAACCCTGCGGCAAATGTAACTTTACCACCATCAGCGATAGTCATTGCATTGTCGCCATCAGTATAGTCGATGGTTGCAGTTTCAATACTACCACTGTCAACAGTTAATCCTGTCGAATCAATTGTTACCCTTTTAGTATTATCTGCGTAAAAGTTTATTTGATTGGCTGTTTCAAAATCAATCTTGGTCTCATCATCTTCGCCAATTTTAATGTCCGTAGCAAGCAGGGAGGTTATTCCAGTTACAGCTCCAGCGAGTACAACAGCTGTACCCTCTACTGTAATTTGACCCGCTGATGCTCTTGCTATAGTTGTGTCACTTGCGTGTCCTAACTCTATACTGCCCACCTCCAGAGCTCCATCTATATCTCCATCACCAGAAATATCTAAAGATGTACCTTCTATTTCTCCAGCAACAGTGAGTACACCATTACCTAGAGTAAGTAGATCTACATCATTAGCCCCTCCTATAGTTCCTGCACTCTTGATAACTATATCGTCGGCAACAGTCAACAACCCAGCAGAACTCAGCGTCATATCGCCATTAGTCGCTGCGGGAGCAGCAGATTCGCTAGCTCCTGTCACAAAGACTAATTCTGTAGCATTGTTATCGGCAGCAAAAGTCCCCTCTGATCTAGCAAAAACGGAAGCTGAAATCAATATAGAATCAGTGCCGCTAGATTCATTCGGTGCAGCAAAACAAATTTGCCCCAGAATATCATTATCAATGATAACTGTGTCCGATATGTTCTGTAAGGTTATTGAATGAGCCATATAATAAAGTTCCTTATATTATATAATATACCAAGTGTCAGCAGCGCCGACAATAACAGTAACACTCTCATGCTGATGGTAAAGAACAACGGTAGTTCCTCCATCAATCGTATCGTCTCCCGCTCTAGTTACTTCCACGGCTCCAGCGCCACTGTCTAATTTTTTGATAGTGTACTTAGCTCCAACATTGCCTGCAGCAGCTACAGGTAGGGTAGCGACTCTATTCGATCCGCCAGTAGTAACTCCAGTGAAACCTTTGCTTACAGTAACGCCGTCATTGGTTATGATTTCTACTGAGTCAATAAAGACATCACCTTTAACTGAGCTATTAAATGTTGCGGCTCCAGCTGCGCTCATATCTAATGTTAGAGCGGTGATTGCAGAGCTATCATCAACACCTTGGAAGATCATATCTTTGTCACCGACTAAAGACTTGATAGTAAGGTTGTCACTGTCCATACTTACGTGACCAACATTAGTACTACCATCTTTGAATATGACTTCATCACCACCAGCGTCAAGAACAATGTCTCCGGCGGAATCTAAGGTTATAGTAGTACCATCTGCTTCAAAAGTACCGTCAGCTGTAATAGTGATATTAGCAGCTGCAGCATCGTCATCAGTGGTGACAATAGAAAATGCTCCATGCTGAGCAACCGTCATAACTACCTTATCGCCGGTATCTTGATCGTCATGAATAGTAAACGTAGTCCCATCAACATCAAAATCAAAGATTGTGATAGTCCCATCATCCATCGTGACATTACCGCCATCAGCACTAAGGGCTATATCTCCACTTGAGTCGATAGTAAGAGCTCCAGCAATAATAGTATCTAAACTAGAGATAGTTAAATCGCCACTAGAATATGTGACATCTGAGAGATCATTAAGAGCGCTAGCTCCGCCACTACTAGTAGATGCCCAAGTTGGATTAGCCCCAGTACCCTGTGTCTTTAGGAAATGTCCATCAGTACCAGCACCAAGCCTAACAAACTTACTGCCATCATGATAAAGGATATCACCTTGAGCTCCAGAGGGAACATCAAAACCAACAGAAAAACTAACCTCTCCTCCAGAAGATATTGACATAGCGTCTGTATCACTGGCAGAACCTATGTTGCCTCCGTCAGCAACTATAAAGCTAGAACCTTTAACCTGACCTGAAGAGCCATAGATAACAGCCTTGCTATTTACAACAGTATTTGCGACTGAGCCATCCAGCAAATTAAGTTCTGCTGGAGTAGAGCTGATTGCAGTAGTGCTAGCGGCAGCTAATACTGGAAGGTAGTATGTGCCTGCTGCCATAGCTGGAAGATTGATCGTAGCATCTGCGGTAGGATCTACAATAGCTAGCGTTGTCTCATGTGCATCTGCAGTAGAACCTTCAAACACAAACGCGTTAGTAACATCTATCTGCGTTTGATTGACAGATGTTGTTGTTCCATTAACAGTAAGGTCTCCAGTAACGGTTAAGTTGTCATTAACCGTAACTTCTGAGGTTGTATGCCCTATGGATATTGCTATTCCGCTAGTTTCAGTAGCTAGTTTTAAAACGCCGGTAGCGTTTGTAATATAAGAATCAGTACCGTCGTGATATAGTTGCATATCACCACCAATACCGAACTTTAACACGTCGCTATCTTGAAACTCGAAATCTCCATTGTTGTCTAATAATACAAACTGTCCTGAGCTTGACGTGGTCTCCCCTTTAGTGAGACCAAATGCAAAGGGTGAATATGACATTTTATGTCTCCTTAATTATATAATAAACCAATTACTGTTATCTGAAACCAGTGTCACTGATTCATTTGAATATTTAAGCGATATAGACGTTTCGCCATCTATAGTCTCGCTCCCCGTTCTAATTATATTAACTCTATATGCAGTAGAATCTGTTTTCTTTATTACTACTCTTCTACCTCCATTACCAGTAGCAGCGTAAAGTGTGACTGTCATAATACCGCTACTAGCATTACAGAAAACTATTTCATCATCCGTATCAAGGCTTTTGTCACTCCCGGCATTCGTGAAGGGGCTTTTCCTATGAGATAAAAATCCCAATGTGTCTATATAAACTGCCTTATCTGCTGGGTAAGTTGCGTATACACTATGGGTGCCAATTGCAGATAGAGATATCTTACTACCGCTACTACTGCTTGACAAAACGGTATCTCTAGATAGTGTGTCTGGAGAACCATCGGTGATAGTACCGACTCCGACTTCCCAAGCAGCGCCATTACCATCTTCTATAGCGTAGTAAGTTACATTACCATCACCTATAGAGCTAACAAAAGACTGAAAGCCAGTAACAGCTCCGTCTAAGCTGATAGTACCAGTACCAGTGGTAGTAGTGGTCTCTTTTACTCTATCTTTAAGTTGAAAAGCCATATAATCTCCCGAGATTAGATGTGATCCTATTCCATATATCTGTATATACACAAAAAAACCGCCTCGCTTGCACGAGACGGTCCTTTTTTATGGTATTGAGATAAGCTATTAGAATGAGCCAGCGAGAACTCTTCTGTTATCAAGAACACCAAAACCAATTTCAGCCCAACCGTAGTACCCTTGACGTTGGTGTCTGTGAAGAGCTTCGTCTTCATAAACTTCAACTTCTTTCTTAACAGGCATTACGAAGCTGTCATTGCTACCTTGGTCGAGACCAATTACGAGCTCTACATCGCTAGTCTGCAGAGAACCACCTAAGTCACTAGTGAAGTAGGATTGGTACTCTTGACCGTCACCAAACTCAAACAGGTCGTGAAGGTTAACACCGAAGATGCGAACTAGTGGAGCTGCGTCATCGCCTGCAACGTAGATTTCACGACGTGAAACTTCGTCAAGCTGATCGACACCCCAGTTGCGGATATCTTCGATTGCTTCTGGTGAACAATAAAGATCAGACAAGCGGCCCGGAGCAGTAACGCTGTTACCACCGCCGTTTCGTCGCATGACGGTCTTCATTAATGATACAAGACGTTTTGTAAACTGACCAGCAGCTGCATCTGCATCATAAACCAAGATATTTCTATCAACAGCAGCAGCGAGCAAGGTGTGCCAGCCGTCATCGTTGATTTTCTTAACAAATGAGGACTCAAGGACCTGCATTGCACGAGCGACAACACCCCAGTTGGCTTCACGAGCATATTTCAACAAGAAGTCGATTGAGCTTGTGATACCGTAGGTGTTAACCATTACGTAGTCGCCTTCGACGCTACGTTCTGGAATACGACCGTGTCCGGGATTAGTGTAAGCAATGTGCTCACTTTCTGTTCCGGGAGCTAATAGGTCAAGAGGAAACTCAGGTGTGCTACCCGGCTCAAGAGGCATAGCTTCATAAATTGAAGTTACAACATCTCCGAATAAAACACCCTTACGCAAAGGCAATTCCAAAGCTTTAGCGATTTCACGCTGAGCTTCGATAGCCACTGCTTTATCTGAACTACCGGACTGCTTAAGCAATGCGATAAATTCATCTGAAGGACGATTTTTCATATTCATTATATATTCTCCTTTAAGAGTGGTTTATACGTTAGTATTTGGAAGGTCAATATATACCTTAGCATAACCGTCTTCATCGACCGTAGAAAGGAATCTTCCTACAATACGAGTTGAACCGTCAGCATCGGTATCGTCGTTAGACAAGTCAGCGATGGAAATATTTCCACTGTGAGCCACATAAGCTGGGGCACCAGCAGTAGGAGTAGTTCCTTCGATGTTATTAGTAACAACATAACCCTTACGGATAAGTGTTACCTTACCACCCTTCTGTACTTCGTCCTTATGTTGGTTAATGTGTTGACGTGTTAGGTCAATATTAACCATATCGTTTACCAGCAACCCAACAGGGATTTTTCCGGATGGGAGTGCAGCATAAGTAACCAAGGCACCGCCTTGATCCATAGCAGCACCAGAACCAACAGTGCTGATAGAAGCAATTCCACCTCTAGTAGCTACTTCATTCATGAAAAAGCTAATGTCAGTCTGTTCTTCATTTCTATCTGATTTAAGAGCCATTATATATTCTCCTCTCTTAATTTATTTAATCATTAAGTTTAGCGGTTGACTGTAAGAAAGAACCAAACCATTCGCTAGCTGTAGAACGAAGATCTTCAGATTCTTCACTCTCATCAATAGCTTCGGCCATAGCAACATCAGCGACTTCTTCAGCTTCTTCTAGAATTTCTTCAGAAGCTTCTGCTTCGTCAATTTCTTCTTCTGATGCTTCAGATGCTTTATCTTTTTCGGCTTTTTTAATTTCCGATTTTTCTTTCTTATCTTCTTCTTCTTCTTTTTCGCCGTATTTTTTGCCCATTTTGGCAACAACGAAATCGAAGGTTTCATCATCGAGGCCCTCAAACTTAGCGATAGCATCGTCAAGTTCTTCACCTTCAAGACCGGCTTCAGTAAGAGCCAAAGTTCTTTTTTCCAAAGCTGCAGCCTTTTTGATTTCTTCAATCTGAGCGACTGCTTCTTCTTTAGCTACTTCAACAGCAGCAAGAGCTTCTTCAAGTTCTTTTACTTTAGCGGAAGTCTCGTTAAATTTTGTTTCAAGAGAAGCGATTGCTTCATCTTTTTCAGAGATAGTGGCTTCAAAAGATTCGAGCTGTAGTTTCATAGCCTCAGCTTTCTTTTCCTCCATCTCCTGTTTCATAGTTTCATTAGTTGCGCGAGCTTCAGATAATTCAACCTTCAGTTCGTCAACTTGTTTCTGTAAAACATCAGACATTTCATTCTCCTTCTGTGATGAAATTGTGACTAATTTACTTTCAGTTTCAGTAAGATTACTCTCATTCCTTAAAATTACGCTTCGAGGATTAGCAGGTTTTGAAACCAAGCCCTTGCCAGAGAAAGATATATTTCTTAATAAACGACCTACTGTGTACTCCTCATACTTTCCAGTTCCCCCATAAGCTCGAAGGTGTTTCGTCAAAAATGCCGAAGCCTCTTCTCTTCTTACAACTTTAGTTTCACCTTGCGAATTTTGCAAAGCGTAGTCAAAGTTTGGGAACATACATTCCATGCTTACAAACCACTTGTCTCCTTCTTCTATTTCCTGAACGATTTTAGCCATACGACCTCTTAAGTCTGGATCACTCCACGAGGTGTATAACACAGCATTTGTTATTATATTAAAGTCTTTTGGCGATCCCGCTTCGATCCAGTCAGCTTGAGAATCAAGACGTGTGCCTTCAAAGTCAACTACATAGTTGCCAGTTATATGTCCAATGATATCTTTTTCATTGTGCATAAAGTTAAATTGCTTGTCTTCTGGGGTAGAACGGGCCTTCCACATTTCTTGCGAATCAAATACATCATCATTTTTATTCCAGCCACTGCTAACTAAAACAGATGACAAGTAATAAAGATCTATTTGGTCGTTGTTTTGTGCGGCGCTTTCAAATAGACTGTCTGCTTTCGCTTTTGAGTCGTCTCCACCTAAGTCAAAAATACTTATGGTGTCTGTGAAATTTAAAATCTCAGAACAATAAGCAATGGTTGAATTGGAAGCAATCGCTTCTTCAAGGCCATCTTGTATTTCTTGTTCGTATATTTTTATAGACATATGTTTTTATTCCATTCTAGAATATCGGCTACAATGGATAATACACAAAAAAAGAATTTTATATAGTTTTTTGCTAAAAAGTTAGGATAGAGTAGCGAATGTGGACGCGTATATATATCTAACTTCATCAATAGTTGGCTTTCTATTTTGTAAGTTAGTGAAATTGTCTTTCAACTCGTTGGCATAAGATGTGAATGCTTCCGAGGGTTTTGTATTCGCGTCTACAATAGATTTTATTACCTCTGGAGTTATCTCCATGAACGGTTTTGTTCCAGTAAGTATGCACAGCTTCAAGTACTCTAACTGATCAAATTCAGATTTAGTAAGACTGCGAGCGTTCTTCTTGTCGAAGTGATCTAAAGCCATAGGAGTAACCAGATCAGCAATTGTTTTCTGGGCTTCATATGCCCATAAAGTCCTACTACTTAAGTCTATAGATGCTTGCCCACTTCTAGGCAGTACTCTTTTTTGCTTTCGTTTCTGTTCATCTCTAGCATTCTTTGGTCTTCCGCCTTGAGGGTTTTCTGGCGTAGGTTCAAAGTTTTCTTCTTGCTGTTGCTCCGGAGCCAGCCTTTCTTCAACCTGCACTTCTTCCTCTACGGGAGGTAGTCCAATTTTTTCTAGATATGCTTCATTATCAAGAACATCTTTTGTCATTGCTATTTTTGCCACATCTTCTTTATGTTGAGGGTTGTGGAAAGGACCAGCTTTCTTTGGAGCGTTTGTGTCATTATTTCTTTCTCTACCTTCTCTTCTCACTCTTATTCTTTCAATGCTCGGAAGCTCACGGAATCTTTCTAATAGAGTTTCATGAGATATAATATCTCTGTCGGCCAACTGAATAAGTAATTGTTTTTCTGCTGCTTCGTCTGAAAGAATAATAGAATCAAAGTGAATTTGTGCTGGAAATCTAAAGCCCATAGCTTTCTGGACGAGTTCTATTTCTTGCTTCCAGAATTCGGTCAAGATTTCTCTACCATATTCTAATCTCTCTATAAGTGTTTTAAGACTGACATAGTTATTGCTATAGCCGCCAGCGCCTGAAGCTCCAGTAAGAGTTGGTGGAATCCCTAGACCTGCATATATGCTAGTCAGTACAGGTTGATATTTTTGATCGCCTAAAAACTTGAAGACCTGAGAGTTGCTTTCTTTAAAGTCAATTTCAGGACCCCAAACAAGGTCCATTGTACCGCCACCGACATTACTAGCAAGGATGTCTCTAAGCTTATTAATTGCTGACTTTGTGGGAATAATTTTATTGTCAAGATCCCCAAGTCTCCATAGTCTAACATTAGATATAGCTCCATCAAGAGCTGCCAAATCAGCTAACTTCATCTTTTCTAGCATGATAATGTCATCTAAAATAGCATAGATCATTGGATTGGACCAGAAGTTCCAGTCGTCTTTTTTATAATGGTATATGCTTACTTTGTCCATGTCTAGAACAATGTCTCTTTCGCCTTTATTAAGACCATTCAAAACACCAGTTGGAAGCGAAACACTATTTCCAAGTCTACCTTTATAGGTACTAAGAGAGTTCATTGTGTTTTTTGAGACCCTCAATACATAATCATACTTTCCTGTGAAAGAAGCGTCATCCTTGTTTTTGACATAGACCGTTAGAGGGTTCAAGAAATCATACTTCCAAGGCACTTCTTTCTTAGAAAAAACCAAGTCATCAATCTTAACATCTGGAGCTGCAGTGCTTCTCTTTAACTCCTGTTCTCTCTTCGAGCTGATCTTTGCTGTTCGTCTTTTGACTACTACGTTTCCGCATCTATATAAGTAGTTTAGAAATCTTTCCGATCTTTCGACACCATTAACTTGATCAAACCACTTTCTATAAAATCTTTCTATAGACTTGTTCGGATGCACAAGTGTAAGGCCCTGACCGGCAAAGTCTCCCATTAAGTCAATGACATTACGAACTATGCCAACCTTTTCGTAAGCCTGCATACACATCTTCATTATTCGTTTCTGTCTTTTGGGGAGGGCTTCTCCCGGACGGAACGCATCGTAATCAGACCTATAGAAACTCGGTCTGACAGATCGAGAAGACTCGATATCTATAAAAGTTCGGTAATCATAAGCGTAAGATTTTTGTATGCCATCATAGGCACTTATATTATCTGAAGACTGACTATAAGCTTGTTCTCTTTCGCCATCATCTCCCCATGTCAAGTATAAGTCATCGCTCATTATGATTGCCTTTCAGTCAATAGTATTGGTAATAGGATTGTAATATACAATACACAGAATTAATAAACATCACCCATATTTTCTGTAAACCAAGCTGGTCCTTTATACATAGGGCCGTCATCTTCCTCCTTTATTATATACGATCTTTCGGCAAAACCCCCATAGTGATCATAAGTTTTAACTGTTTTATGAGCAGATAATCCTCTTGCTGACATATTAGCCATTATCAATGATGAATAGCGGTCTTTCCTCATTCTGCTTTTTCTTCCAGCAGCTACCTTTATTTCAGGAGTATCCCATCTTTCTCTACCAGTGCTAGTCTGTGTCATTATAATCATAGATAGCTCATTCTTCAGCTCTTCTATTTCCATTACGCAATCTTCTAGAGTGTCGTATGTTCTGCCAATCATATTATCTTCTTCGGCAGAAAGTCCGAGGCTAACAGCGTCAAAAGCTGGAAACAAAACTAATTTGTCTTCAAAGTCTTTTCTGAGTCCGTGATTAGCTTCTGCTAGCCAGTCTGACTTGGCGAACTGGCACATCTTCAGGATATGCAAGCCGGGCTCATCGTCAGTATCTTTTGGTTTATCGTAGTCGATAACTGGCCATATAGCCACTTCACCCTCTCTAATCTTATCCTTATCATGAAGTGCCTCCATTACGGCTATGCCTCCACCCTGAGCATCTAGAGCGATTTCAGCACACGGGAATACCCTCATGAGGTTTCTAATCTTTCTAGCACAATATGAGTAGAAATCGTCTTCATCTGCTATGCTTGTCTTAAGCTGCTCCCTGTGCTGCTTTCTATTCGTTGTCCAGCAATGTACAATCTTTCTGTGGACGCCATCAATTTCCAACACTACTATACTAAAGTTGTCAACTTCAGAAGCTGGGTCAACTCCGAATACATATGTCTTGTTAGGGTCTCCCTTAAGTTTAGCCTCAAAGAAAATTTCCTCTTCTCCAAATTTTATAGGGTCTTGCTCAGATACAACGCACCCTTCTATGAGAGACCTCTTGAAGAACCCCTGACTATCCGTTGTAAAACACGCCCCGTATTCCATTTGAAATATACCAGAATGTACTGTAGCTCTAGCTCTACTGACCTGACCTTCATCCATAAATCCTTCTGGTAAAGTGGTCACAGGCATTCTTATTACCGAGTAGTCTCGCCAGTTGAAATCTTTAGGCACTTCGTCTCCAAATACTTCTTTTAGCTTGAAATCATCTCCTCGACTATCTACAATAGATTTATATCTCTTCCAGTACTGGGCAAAATGATTAAAATCATAATACGCTGTTCCAGAAAGAATAATCTGATTTGATTTATCATCGAACACGTCTGTTCTTGGCTGGTCGCTATTGAAGTCAACACCTAACTCCTCGGCTCTTTTTTTCTTCGCTTTCATCTTTACTTTTTCTATTGGAGAGGCAGCTACTGCCGCAAAACCAGCGACGACGTTTTCAAATATATCACGAGGTATAGAGGCGAACTCGTCAGCGATAATGTCATTGGCGCGTTGACCACGAATCTTGCTTCCATCACCAAGAGGTAAACATGTTATTGTACTATCTCCAATGTGCATGACACATCTATCGACATCCCTTCTAGGTCCACTGTTAGAGCCGCATAAATCTCTCAGGATCGGCGCATTTTTCCAGATGGTGTCCATGTACTCAAAAAGAACTTTCGACTGTCTAAAGGCCGCACCAACAACAATAATCTTTCTTCTCGGCATGAAAAGTGCCCGCAGTAAAGGATATACAGAGAGTATAAACGACTTACCCATACCACGACTACCGATAAGCATTGGGAACTTCTTGTTCCATATCTCTTGCAATATTAAAGATTGAAAAGGAGATATCTCTATGTTTAAAATATATTTACAGACGAATGAGAAATACTCAGGCCTCATCATAAGCCAAGCTATCCTTTCGATCATCTTATCTTTATCTTGATCGTAGAATAAAAAATCCATAGGGTTGAATAACTCATCTTCTTTTACGTTGATTCCTAACCAAGCGTCTTGAAGTATCTTTTCTATGTTTTCTTTTTTCATTAGAGTCTCTTAATAATATTTTTAATCGAGGTGTTTTGGCCCTTGCCAAACAGTACATCTGCGAAGCCATAATTAATGGCCTGCTGGCCGTCCAGTATCCAGTCTTCTTTTACATTGAGTCTTCGTTTAAGAATTGCTTTTATTTCTGTAGGACTTTTGCCTTTGAAGTTAACTCCCTTTTTGCATGCATTTACGTATATATCATACATTAGTTCTTTTGACCTCTTAAGGGCCTCAGCGTTTGATATAAACTGCTTTGTTGTCCCGCTAGTCTCACAAGAGCCCTCGTGTATCAACCATTCTGTATGAGGATGTGTGACTCTCAGGCCTTTGCCTATTACCGCTTGGGGAATAATACTTCCCATAGAAGACGCAGAACCATAGCAAATAAATAGAAATTTACACTTGCTAGCCTTTATTGCATCGTATATAGCAAAGCCAGCGTTTTGATCGCCTCCGATATTATACTGATGAACAATAATTGGGTCGTCGTTAAGAGATTCTAGCATTACAAGATTTTTGATAAATTCTACGGCATGCTTTGAACCTATGCCCTCATCGCCAGACTCAAGAAATATTTCCCTTGTTTGACTAAGAACACCATAATCGTGCCAATTCGATAAAGCTGAATATATATGTGATCTGTTAGTTCGATTCATGGAACATCTCATTCAACCTCTTGAAAATACTGTTAACTGTCAAAAAAGCACTTTGTTTATTATCACAAAAAAGGATATTAATTCCGTACCAAATTTGATACTCCATCAGCGCTTTCAAGAGATACTTTCCAGTTATCTTGCGTTTGCTCACCTGAGCCTTGACATATTCTGGCTTCCTTTGCCACATTTCATCTGAAAATATAGAGTTAGGATAATTTATTAGATCTGTCATTGAAAATTCACATACTATATACCTAAAAGGAAACTCCTGAATCCTTTTCATCTCTGCATCAAAAGCTTTCTTTTTTCTACCAAGATTATTGGCTATTTCTTCTATTGAGAACTTCCTTTCTATACATACCATGTCTTCAAAACCTTTTAAGGTATAGTCCCCAGTTTTTAGAGTGCCAGATTCCATTCCTGCACATTTGTCGTACTCTTTGAAGTACCAACCTTTCTGCTCTCTGGTATCTTGTATAACTGTATATGATGGTATGTTTTTCTTAGCCATTTATCAATCCTAACAAATAAGACTCATAATGCGTTTCTTTTCCTGTCACTTCTTTGTGGCAATCATAACATAGTGTTATTCCATTGCTCACATCAAATCTTAATGAAGATGCGCTAGCCCACTTTCTGATATGATGAACGTATAGCTTTTTCTTTTTGCCGCTAGTCTTGCACATCTTACAACAAAACTTATCTCGTTTCAAAACATCCGTCCGAAACCTCTTGTAGACCGGATCGTCGTAGTTCCTCATCTATATCTGCCTCCACCATTTTTTGTGCTAGTTCTTCAAATTTTATTTCTGGTCTCCATCCAAGTTTTGCTGCTGCTTTGGACGGGTTACCAAGTAAGTAATCAACTTCAGCGGGTCTAAAGAACTCAGGGTCAATGTACACGTACTGGTTCCAATTACCAAGACCAGCGTGCCTAAAAGCGTGTTCCAAAAATTCCTCAACACTGTGTGTTTCTCCAGTAGCGATGACATAATCGTCTGGTTCCTCTTGTTGCAGCATGAGCCACATTCCTCGGACGTAATCTTTTGCATGACCCCAATCCCTCCTTGCTTTTAGATTCCCAAGTCTTAGCTTAGGAAATGCCGGTGTTTTAATCATATCTAAATACATTCTCTCTCTAGGCATGTAGATATCCTCTTCGCTAGTTCCAAATCTGCAGAACGGCGGCGTTAGTGGGCTGTTTTGTTTTTCCCAAGCCAAAAACCTTCCGATCCACTTGGTTATTTTGCGAGTAACAAAGTTTTCGCCTCTTCGCTCGCTTTCATGATTAAAAAGAATACCATTAGAGGCGTGCAGTCCATAACTGTCTCTGTAATTCCTCACTAAATGATGAGCCGCAAGTTTAGCAATGGCATAGGGTGACTGTGGAATAAATGCGGTATTTTCATCTTGGTATTTCAAATAACTGACACCTGTTTCTGTCTTAACAAGACTGTCTCCCACGCTATCTTCTGAAATTGGTACAGAAGTAAAGTTCTTTCCAAACATCTCGCTTGACGACGCTTGATAAAACCTAATTTCCTCAGATCTAGGCGATACCCTAATCGCTTCCAGTATATTTAGACATCCTCCAGCTGTAACGTCCCAAGTTAGTGTCGGCTGTTTAAAAGATGTGCCTACATGTGACTGGGCAGCAAGGTTATATACTTCATCTGGTTCATACTTGTTTATGATATCCGAGACACAAAATCCATCTGTAATGTCACCCTCAACAAGAGTAAAATTAACATTTTTAATATTTTGATCTAAACGCTCGGTCGTGTCCACACTACTTCGTCTGGCTACCCCAACGACGCTGTATCCTTCCTCTAAGAGCAAGTCAGCTAAGTAACTACCATCTTGTCCAGTAACTCCAAAAATAACTGCTTTTTTCATTTAATTTTCCTCTATTACATTGTCTGATAAAAATGGTCTATCCACTATACCATCTTCGTATGTTATGTATTCCGAAAGGCGCTCTTTCTCGGCTTCGGTTGCCAATCTCATTTTTTCCATTTCAATCCCTATGTTGTTTCTAAAAGTAGGATCTGATGCGATCTTTTTTACCAACGATGCGAACGTTAGTTTAGAGTTTTCGATAGCCTTCACTCGCTGCTCACGAGTACCTTTTAGGTCCTTGAGCATTGTCGCCTTTCTTGCTTGAAGATCTTTATAATCCTTAGATAGTGTCTCTTGGGCCGCGCTGATAACAGCGACTTGCCTCTCTAATGACAAGAGATAGTCTCTATCTTGATGTTCGTGATCCTGCTCCTTCTCAAGTTGAATCTTTAGTTCCATCTCATGTACTTGATCTATATTTTCTCTTTGACGATTCAGGATTCTGTTCATTAGTAGTTCCAACTTAATGGTATCCACGATTTGGATTTCTTCAGTATGAAACACATCGTCCCTGAACTGAGCCCACATCTTTTTAAAGTGAAATTGAAACATCTCTAATTCCTCTTCGGAAAACTGTTTTTCAAGCTCTCTCCAATAGGGTTTAGAACGTAGTTCCTGATTAGCCGCAACCTCTTTCTTTTGATTAGCTGAGAAGCCAACGTTTTTTTCAATCCAATTGACTATGGACGAAACATGCCTATCTAATTGTTCTGCAATTGCTTCAGGAGAAAGAGCCTCGCAATTCTGCTCGATAAAGTTTATGTCGTCTACAGAGAGCCTACCACGCTTCATTCGTTATCTATTATCTCCTGTATGGTTTGTTCTATTTCATAAACTCTGTTCTTATTAAGGGAAACGCCCGAACATAACCGTAAGTAATCTGCTCTAAGGTGCGCAGGCAACCTTTTATCTACTAAAGCTTTCATTTCCGAATTCGATATCTCATTCAGTACTTCGTAGCCAGCATCCCTAGAAACGTTAAAACTTTCTATACTAGCGGGCTCAAGCAAATTTTTCTTTCTTTTCTGTATCTTCTGGGCGCTCCCCTCATCCTGTCTAAAATAATTATCTCTCTTGAAATTCTTAAGCCTATTAGCTACATGTACAAACAAGAAGTTCTCAAGCGGTTTCTTTTCATCATAGCGATTCATAGCTTCCATTGCGATTATAAAAGCTTCTTGTTTAATGTCCTCTAGTTCGTAGAAGGCGAATGTAAACTTGTGTGCTAATCTAGACGCAACTTTATTGATAGTAGACACCACCTCTTCCTCAGACATATTGCTAGGTACTCTCACTAACACTCCTTTGTTAATAAAAATCTTTTACAGTGGGCAAATCTGGATACATTTCTTTTTTCGACGCACAAAAATACATCTTCTCTTCAGTGGGTCCAACCCACTCAGACCCATACGGACCTAATACAAAAAAGTCATGAGGTGTGTTCCATATGTGACGAACTTGCGGTGGCCCTTTTTGGTCTTTTGAAAAATTAAATGCTGGATTGGTCATTATAGGATCTCCTCTTTTTATATCGGAGTTTCCTCCAAATCCGTCATAAGGGGAATATATTGATGCTCTAACTGGAGCTTCGCTAGGTTTAGGGAAATTCTTGTCACCGTATATTTCATCAAAATCATCCCATGAACCTATAAACGCACTAATAGATAATAAGAACAGCTGTTCTTTGTTTGTGCCGTCAGTAGCCAGTTCAACAGCTGACGTGATAGCTGATGAATCTGAATCGCTTATTTGGGAAGTGTTCCATGTACCCATTGCGGTTTCGTCATAACTGGCACCAATGTATCGGCTTTTTTCGTCTTCTATTTTGGGTACTGAACTCTTATTCACCATGTTGCCTATAGATCTAGGAACGCCTCCCCTCTCGTGACCCGGTCTCAATGCTGGATAGCCGGAGACTTGAAGGGTGTCAGAGCTTTTTCCATCAGATAAAAGCCCTCTCATATTAAACGCATCTCCTTCAACAATAAACTCGAAGCCTCTTGGCATCAAGAATGGACGATTCCAGTTGCTCGCTCCCATACTAGGAGAAGTTAAACCATAAATACTCAACTGCGAATCCGCGAAAAGATTGCCCCATTTGAGCTTGGGAGCGCTGGGCGCATCACTCCAGTTGTCTTTCCAGAAATACCACCCTTCAAAATGACTAATAATGTCTCCGGTATCAATATCGGCTACTCGAGATTTTGCCACACGTCGAAGCCTGTCGTAATCCCAAGGAAGATGCCACAGACCCGAACTCTTGAGGTACTGGAAGAAAACCCAGTTGCCATCTTTTTCGGCAAATTCTTTTCTTTTACTCGATACTACCCGATGGTTCTCAGGAGGAAAAGAGTATGGATATTGATCCACATCCGTAGGACCTCCCGCCCAATGGTTGTTGTCTCTTTTCCAGCTTGTCCATAAGATCTGGCTGCCCGTGTATGGGGTCCTGTTATTGCCATTTGGAGGAAGAAATACAGGTCTACCTACTGGCAAAATTCCCGTCCACATTACGCTCGTTCCTCTTTCGCTTGCCGGTGCTGTTCGGTCGTTGCGGGAGCCATCGTCTCTTGTCTTATTGGCGTGATGATCCCAATACCATTGCCAACTGGATATAGGAGCTACTGATCCCGTTCGCACCCAATCGTCATCAGATAAGGCTTTACTGCTGGCGCCACCACCCTTACCGCCCGCATAAAACTTATTCTTAAAATAGCCTAGAAATTCATTCAGCGCCTTGCTCTGGTGAAATGGCCACATATATTGTCCGCCTTCCATAGCTCCTTCCCCAAAACCTTTTTTAATTCTCAAGCCGCCAACACTTTTTTGGAAAACGGATTTACCGTTGAACTTATAGGGATCATGAATAGACAATAATTGGAGTACTGTATATCTAATACTATCCGTATTGTATGCACCCCATTCTATACCTTTGTCTGAACCGTTCTCCGGATTTTTGTCGTATGTACCGAATCCCATGTCATAAGTAGTCACCGAGGAACTCGCCCTGACGCTCTCTGTGAGGGCAGGCCAATCATAAGTCGGTATACCTGTCGTCGCGTCTAAAATTCCCTTATCTTTGTCCCACATAGGACTAAGGGTTGTTAATTTGGCCTTTTTAACATAACTCCAGTCATAACCTTTATTGTTATGCTTCTTACTGGCACCAGATTCGCTAGACCTGCCACTAGCTGACCATCCCTTAGAATCTTCGGAGCCCCCATCAGGAGATCTGGCATCGCCCTCTCCACCCGGAGTATCTTGTACAGCATCTCCTTTACCGTCTGTTCCGCCACCACCAGTACCCGCACCGTCTCCGTCTCTACCAGCAGATCCCCTACTAGACCTAGAAGGGGCGCTGGAAGTGCTTGAGCCAAGAAATGTGCTAGGAGCATTATAGCGACCTCCAAATTGGGAGCCGCCACTCATAGTGTTATCATCAGCCATTCTTATTTAGGTCCTCTATGTCTGATTGGTGCTTGTTCTGGAGTCGCCTCAGCTTTTGCCTCTTCTTCTTCCTCTTCTGCTACAATCTCTTCGATTACAGGCTCTTCTACTGTAAGCTCTTCGATAACAGCTTCAGCTTCTTCAATCGTGGGGTCTTCAGCCTGCAACTCTTCTGCAACTGTTTCCTCTAGCTTCCCGCTAGCCTTTGCGACGAACGATGCGTCGATACTTGTTGGTTTTTTCTTATCACTTGACATAAAATCACTCCGTTTGATAAAAAGATATGTTATAGTAATTTACTATTACCTATAATAATAATAGACTTTTTCAAAAACTTATACACAAAAAAGGAGGCTTTTTGTAAAATAGATGACAAATGAAACTCAAGAAACACGCCCTTTCGATTACGCCGCTTCAATCATGCACGGCATCCGATCTAGTGAAATTGAAACTTTCAAGACGCGCGATAATATTTTTAATGAAATCTTGTCTACATTTGATGGAAAGCCGGTTAGGATTTATCAAGTCGGCGCCATTGAAACATTCTCTGATAAGTTTCGAGTGTTCTCAGGCTGGAGCGACCTAGTATGGGGTAAATACATTAAGGAGCATGGTGGAGAACTAAAGATCATGGATATTGACCTTGACCACCTCGCCCACTCTGCCTTTGCCGCCCAGAGCCTTGGCTATCAGGTTCAGCTGTGTTATGGAGACGGCGCAGAGGAGATTCTCTCGCAAGACTATGATATCTACTACTTAGATGGATCAAATGACCCACAAGAAACTCTGGACCAATATGAAAAGATCAAAGATAAAGATGCTGTTGTAATTATTGACGACTATGACATCAAAGGGACTCTAATCAATGAGGACGAAATCGAGAATATCGTTAAACATGAACTATTTAACGGTGTGACTGTGATAGACCAGAGGAGAGCAAGATAAAAGGGCGATTCATGGATAGTGTTGAAACTAAGTTTTGCAAGAAGTGTTCTAGGGATTTACCAAGGACTGAAGAGTATTACTTTAGACTTTATGATCACTTCAATGAGAAATATAAGTGGGATGCCTACTGTAGAGAATGTAAGAACAATCTCTCTGCGAGCTACAGCAAAAAACAATCTGCTAAGGGGCGATATAGTAAAAATCCCGAGGTTTCAACGATTGTAATAGAAAATAAGGAGCTGGCGAAACAAGGGTTACGAAAGTGTACTCAGTGTAAGCAGGTCAAGCCTAGAGATAAGGAGAACTTTAGGTGGGATTATACTGGGCTTAATTATTATGGTAAATGCCATGAATGTGATACAGCTGCCATAGCTAGAGCTATAAGAAGTAGGGTTATTGCGGCTCTTAAGGGTAATAAACCAGATCTGAGAGTGGAGCAGCTTCTAGGGTGCAGTTTAGAAAAAGCTAAGGCGCATTTAGAGTCAACTTGGGTAGAGGGAATGTGTTGGGCGAATCATGGACTATATGGTTGGCACATAGATCATATAAGACCATGCGCATCATTTAATCTAAAAAACGAAGAGGAATTACTAGCGTGCTTCAACTATAAAAACCTTCAAGCGCTGTGGGCGAAAGATAATCTAAGTAAAAGTTCCAAATGGGAACCTGATGGGGCGGTCAGATAGAAGTGGGTAGTACATTTAATATCACACACTCTACTTTTTGTGTACACCACCCCCGACTTTTTCATCCCGTACATGTATTGACGATTTGAACAAATAACACCCCCGCCCCTTCCCCCCCACGAGGGGGGAGAAATAATATTGGGTTTTTTTGGGTTTTTG